>Ga0307378_10002687_pt1 | contig 26813 bp, 24 predicted proteins | sample UN1MG_FD_202238 | JGI IMG/M metagenome (GOLD analysis project Ga0307378, IMG submission 202238) | Soil microbial communities from Risofladan, Vaasa, Finland - UN-1 | ecosystem: Environmental > Terrestrial > Soil > Coastal area > Acid sulfate soil | place: Finland: Risofladan, Vaasa | collected...
CAAGCAGTGGTGGTGCCTCGTCTATCTCAGTGATCCCTACGTTACTAACGTCCATCTCTGCCCTCCGTCTTCAGGTTGGAGGGTAGAATATCACAACATCTCAAAAAAGTCACGTTGTAGTACTAGGCGCACCAGGGATATTCTCCTACTGACGCAACTGCGGCCAAAGCCTGCTGGGCGTCAGCGACAGGCTTGAGGCGGGCTGCCCTCGAGATAGGGCTGGAGGACTGATTCATCGAACAGCCCGGTGGCGAACGGCCCTCGGCAGGCGAGCCGCTCAAGTTCCCCCGGCGAGATCGCCGCCGGGTCGCCTCCCATCGCCCTCAGCCAATCCAGGTCCAGGATATAGGCCCGGCCGTCGGCGTGCCAGATAATGAGCCGGTGGCTCCGCGGATCATAGACGTGCCCTTCCTTGCCCAGGCCCAGCTCTGCAAGACACGAGCCTGCACGCCAATCCCACAATTCACTCCGGCCATCTGAGTAGGCGACCACGAGATAGGCGACGGCCGGGTCCGGACCGAAGGACACGCGATCCACCTCGCCCGTGAGCGTGGCGGCGAGCGAGCCCTCGGCGGTGCGACGCAGTTCACCAGGCCGGGCGACGTAATCAACCACGAAGCGGGTCCCGGCTGGGTCTGGGCTAAAGTACGCCTGATCGACCACGCCCGCGAGCGTAGCGACGCGCGAGCCGTCGGCGGTCCGGAGCAGTTCGCCGGCCTCGTCGCCGTAGTCGGCGACGGCGTAGGTCCCGGCCCGCTCCGGGCTGTAGAACAGGGACTCGACGTAGAACCCGAACGCGGCGATGAGCGAACCGTCGGCGGTACGGCGCAGTTTGCTCGGTGGTGCTTCAGCTTCCACCTGCTCGGGGAGGCTGTCGATCAGGAAAAGGGATCCATCCGGGCTAAAGGTCACCGGCGAAAACCCGATGCCGGCGAACGAGCCGTCGGCGGTGCGAAACAACGTGGCAACTTCCTCCTGCTCAACCACGAGATAGGTCGCGTCCGGGTCCGGGCTGAAGGACATCCCAATGACGTGGTCCCAATAGATCTCTTCTTCCAACGGCACGGGCGAGCCGTCGGCGGTACGACGCAGTTCACCGGCCACATCAGCGTAGTCGATCACAAAGTAGGCCAGGTGCGGAGCCGGGCTGAAGGACACGCGAGCGACCTCGCCAGGAAGCGGGGTGACGAGCGAGCCATCGGCAGCACGGCGCAGCTCGTCTGGTGCGTCAGTATAGTCGATCACAAAGCAGGTCGCGCCCGGGCCAAGGTACGCCCGCCCCACCCGGTCCGCGAGCGTGGCGATGAGCGAGCCATCGGCGGTGCGGCGCAGTTCGCCAGGCGCGTCGGCGTAGTCGATCACAAAGTAGGTCGCGTCCGGGCCAAAGTACACCCGACGGACCCCGCCCGCGAGCGTGGCGACGGGTGAGCCGTCGGCGGTGCGGCGCAGCTCGGCACGCGCGTCTGCATAGTCGACCACGAGATACTCTGCGCCCGGATCTGGGCTGAAGGACACACGATCGACCTCGCCGGTGAGCGTGGCGATGAGCGTGCCATCGGCGGTGCGGCGCAGCTCGCCGGGTGCGTCCGCGTAGTCAATCACAAAGTAGGTCCTGCCTGGGTCTGGGCTGAAGACGACAGGCCGGCGATGGGCCATCCTTGTAGCGACGAGCGAGCCGTCGGCGGTGCGGCGGAGCTCGGCGGGCGCGTCGGCATAGTCAACCAGGAGGTAGGTCGCGTTCGGGTCCGGGCTGAAGGACACGCTGGAGAGATCGCCGGCGAGCGTGGCAACGAGCGAACCATCGGCAGCGCGGCGCAGCTCATCGGACGTTTGCCTGTGGTCCAGGATCAGAACAGAGCCCTCGGGGTTGGCATATGCCTCTTCTATATCATCGCCCAGTTTCAAGATCCGGCCCCGCTTTGCCAGCTCCCAGACTGATTCCACAATGAGAGCGTTGACAGCGGCATCGCCCGGGGGTACGAGGGCCAACCCTTCAAGCGCCAGACGCAGCCCCAGCAACGGCTTGCTTTCAAACTCCGCCCGGCCCTGAGCCACCAACGTCCACGCGCGGGCCAGGCGTTCGGCGGCGTCCGCGCGGGTCGCCTCCGCCTGGACCTGGGCCTCCAGCGCAACAGCGGCGTCCCGCGCATCTCGTTCCCGCACAAAGCATACGCCGGCGCTGGTCGCCGCACCGACGGCTACGAGCAGGACCAGCCCAAGATAGAGCGTACGGCGGTGCAGCCGACGCACTGCCTGGACCTGCTCTTCAGCTTTGGCCCCCCGTCGTTCCAACTTGGCCCACCACCCTTTCTCTTCCATCAAAGTACAAGCCTGGACCAGCTTGCGCTGGCGAGAAGCCTTTCTCACGATAACCCTGAGAAGTATACCATTCTTGACTGAAATCGGGTAACCCCCACCTCCGTTCTCACTTTCCTTTAATCTATTCCATACGGTTCCTATACGGCCGTTGGCTATACTGAATGCAAGCTATCCTTGGGACCTAGATCAGATTGGAAGGAGGTGATACGAGATGTGCACACCGCGCGAGGAAGGCCAGGGTCTGGTCGAGTATGCCTTACTCCTGGTTCTTATATCTCTTGTCGTGATTCTAGTTCTGGCACTCCTGGGCCCGGCGGTCGGTAACATCTTCTCTAACCTTGTCAGCAACGTCTAGCTGCAAAGGCGTCAGCGTGTGACGCAATCTTCCCATTGTGTTGGACCGATACGATAGCCTGTTCACCAGTCCAACACAAGTGGGCCACCCAAGCCTGCACGAGAGTGCCGGCGAGACAACCGCCCCAACCTGACAACGGTTGGGGCGGTTCGCATTAGGCCTTTTGGCGATGCTGCTACGGGTAGGTGCGCAACACCAACGGTAGATAGGTGGGCGAGCCCGTGCGCAAGTCCTGCTCGGTCCAGCCATTCCACGGCATGGTGAGCCAGCGGCTGTACTGCTGGAACGGCGTGGTCGCCGGGTGATAATGCAGCCGCACCCGCCAGTGATAGGCGGTATCGAACGCCAGGCCGCTCACCAGTTCGTTGAGATCCGCGCCCGTCGCGCCGGGATTCACCCACGTGGCACTCTGCCGCGTCCCGGTGCCATCGAAGAGGGTTCCCAGCGGTTTGACCTCCCACTCCAGCTTGACCTTGCCCCGGCCAAAGGGAGTGCGCCCCCTCAGGGCCAGGCGAAACGAGCTCGCACTGCCGGACGCGCCCCGGTGAGCAATGGGCGCGCTATCGTCGGCGCTGCGCTGGCGGGGATTCAGGCTGAGGCCCGCGCCGCCGTTGCCGTAATAGACGTAGGCCCGACCCTCCGTCCACGAACCAGTGCCGCTGGTGCTGAAATTCGGCGCCCCCACGATCACGTCGGCGTAGCCGTCTCCGTTCACATCGCCGGCCGTGGCCACAGACCAGCCCATTTGCGCGTCTTCCTCAATGCACACCGCGTTCCAGGCGAGTCCAAGACAGGGTACACCAGGCAGACCTGTCGCCGACCCGTGAAAGACAAAGGCCTGGCCCATATTGTCTCCAAATTGCGTAAATGGGGCTCCGATGATCACGTCCGCATGGCCATCCCCGTTCACGTCACCGGCCGTGCCCACCGACCAGCCAAAATGAGTCTCAGAATAGGAAGGGTTACAATCCGGCGAACTCCAGTCGTAGCTTCCGCTCAGGCCTATGGCAGCACCGTAATACACATATACCATGCCGTCACCCAGGCCGAACTGCGGTTGTGATGACCAATAAGGATACCCGACAATGACGTCAGCATATCCATCCCCATTCACGTCCCCTGCTGTGGCTACCGACCGGCCGAAGAAGCCACCCTCCAGGTACGAGTGGCCGTAGTATTCCTCCCAGTCGGGGCTGTCACTCAGGCCCAACGCCGAGCCGTAGTACGCGAACACAGCACCGGCATCAGGGGCCGGGAAAGGCTCCTCCTTATTGTATCCAGGCGCTCCAACGACCACGTCAGAGTACCCATCCCGGTTCACGTCGCCCGCCGTGGCGACGGAGAAACCGAACAAGGAGTCCGTCTGCTCGTAGAAAGGCTCCGGCCAGTCAGGCTCCGTCGAGAGCCCCGTCACCGACCCGTGATACACGTAGGCCCAGCCCTCACGCGTGTACGGATACCCGTTGTATCCAGGAGCACCGACGATGACGTCGGCGTAGCCGTCGCCATTGACATCCCCGGCCGTGCCCACGGAGAAGCCGAATCGGGATGGCCCCACCTGGTCTGGGCTGCCTGTGGCCGTCCAGTCGGCGTTGTCGGGATTGCCGGTCGGACGCACTCCGTTGAGGTCCAGGCCGGAGGAAGAGCCGTGATAGACGTAGGCCCGCCCAAAATCCTCGGTGCCTACGATCACGTCGTCGTAGCCATCACCGTTCACGTCCCCAGCCGTAGCTACGGAAAATCCGAACCTCATTTCAGACACAGACACGTTGCCCACGGCCGTCCAGTCAGCCGTGTCACTGAGCCCGGAGGCAGAGCCATGGTACACGAGGACCATTCCCCGGTTATACGTACCGTACCTCGGGGCTCCGACGATGACGTCAGCGTATCCATCGCCGTTCACGTCACCGGCGGTGGCCACCGAGGAGCCCAAGCGCCACGTCTCGGCGTAGTCGCCCTGCTGATCCCAGGCGGCATCTGTGGAGAGGCCCATGGGCGAACCATGGTAGACCGAGGCCTGTCCTGCGTCGCTATTTACATATGGAGGCCGGAGGACGTCATAGTAAGGAGTTCCAGCGACGACATCGGCGAAGCCGTCACCGTTCACGTCCCCCGCTGTGGCAACAGAGAAACCGAGCTTCCCCTCCTCCTGGTCGCCTTCATCCGCCCAATCCGCGTTACTGGGATTCCCCGCCGGGCGCGTCCCGTCGAGACCCAGCCCTGTGGCCGAGCCGTGGTACACAAAGGCCGCTCCCCCATCCGTCTGAGCGCCGTCGTAAAGGGAGGCCCCGACGATGACGTCGGCGTAACCGTCGCCGTTTACGTCACCGGCGGTGCCAACCGAGCCGCCGAGCTGGGCATCATACTGGTTGGACTCAACCCACCAGTCGGCGTTCTGCGGGGTGCCACTGGTGCGCGTGCCATTCAAATCCAAACCTGTGGCCGAGCCATGATACACGAAGGCTGCTCCCTCGCGCGTCTGGCCGGCAAAGTAGAAGTAGGCACCGATAATCACATCGGCGTAGCCATCACCGTTCACGTCTCCGGCCGTGGCCACACTGCCGAGGCGGGCATTACCCTGGTTGCTTTCGGCCGTCCAGGCAGTGGTGCTCAGCCCGGCGGCAGAACCGTGGTACACGTAGGCGCGGCCCTCGGCCCCGTGGCCGTTGTCGTAATAGGGCGCTCCGACGATCACGTCAGCGTAGCCATCACCGTTCACGTCACCGGCGGTAGCCACCGAGTTGCCAAAGCTGGCATCAGCCTGGTCGCTCTCGGCCATCCAGTCGGCGTTCTGCGGAGTACCATCGGGCCCCAGCCCCGTCGCCGAGCCATGGTACACAAAGGCCGCTCCCTCACCGGACTGGCCGTCATCGTACTCGTCGGCACCCACGATCACGTCGGCGCAGCCGTCGCCGTTGACGTCTCCGGCCGTAGCGACCCGGATGCCCAGGCGAGCTTCATCCTGGTTGCTCTGCGCCATCCAGTCGGCGTTCTGCGGGGTGCCACCGGTACGCGTGCCATTCAGATCCAAACCCGTGGCCGAGCCATGATACACAAAAGCCGCTCCTTCATTGCTATGGCTGTTATCGTACCAGAACGCACCCACGATCACGTCGGCGTAGCCGTCGCCGTTCACGTCTCCGGCCGTGGCCGCTGACCAGCCAAAGCGCGCAGTTGCCTGGTTACTCTCTGCCGCCCATGACACGCTGGTATCAAGGCCCGTGGCCGAGCCATAGAACACGAGCACCTTCCCCTCATCTGTCTGGCCGCTATCGTAGCCATAGGCCCCCACGATGACGTCGGAGTAGCCGTCCCCGTTCACGTCTCCGGCTGTCGCAACTGAACAGCCGACGTAGGCATTGATAGGGGGAACGAAAACGGGCAGGTTGTACGTCCAGTCAGCCTCGGAAGAGAGCCCTGTAATGACCGGAGCTATCGTCAGGGGATAGACGGCTCCCTCGGTGTCTACAAGAATCGAAACGTGCCGATTGCTGACCGCAATGCGCGCCGGTAACTCCCGCCCGGTGGCATCAAGAGCGTGCAGCGCGCCATAGCGCACGACACCCTGCCCGTCGGAGGTGCTGAGTTCCACTGCATCACCAGCAGCAGTGAGCTTGAGGGCCAGACTCCCAGAAAAGGCCATTTCCAGAACAACGTGGGATTCGTCGGTTGACGCCTCTGATTCGGGCGGGGCCGTCAGCGTAAATCCCTGCTCCAGGCCCCGCTCGTCGTTCACGTACCACTCGACGACTTCGCCCCGGCGGTATTCGACGCGGTTGGTGTCCGGGTGGAGAGTGGCGGCCTGCACCGGCTGCAATGCCCCCTCCCGGCCCCAGGCGGTCAGGCGCAGCCCCCAGCGCCAGGGAGGCGTCTCCACCCCAGCCCAGACGCGAGGGATGAGCACCGGCCCCTCGGTGGTAAAGTAGGTACGCAGGTTGTGGGCGCGGTTGGGCGCCTGGTAGGCGGCGGGAACGCCAGGCAGGTGTGTTTCATCTTGCCACCTGAGGTGGTACTCCGATCGGCGGATGTCCTCCTGCACGATGGCCCACCAATCGGCAGGGATGTCCTCGGGCCGGGTGACCGCCTCGGCACTGTGCTCGCCCAGCGTATGGACTCCTCCGACTTCACTCCCTCCGACTGCCCCTGCGACTTCGCTCAGGGCAGGCCCTTCGGCGGTGCTCAGGGCAGGCGCAGCGGTGACCGGGGCACTGCCCAAAAGCAGCACCAACAGGGTCACAACGGTCAGCGCACGGTAGATGGGATTTCGATTCGGCATCGCAACCTCCTTCCGCCCCACTTCCTTCATTACGATTTTACGATTGATGTCGCCGGGCGACAAGCGCGCGGCCGCAGGCTTGTCTTGCGGCGAGAGGGGCCGTCGCGCTCGCGGCGGGCTGCCCTCGCGCCTGGGTTATCGAGATCGCTCTGCTAAGGCCATAGGTCTTCCAGGCGTTCCCGCCCAACTGCCATCGCCTGGCGTTCCAGGAAGCGCCTCATCGTTGTCCAAGGTGTGCGGTCAATCATCATCTGTTCCATACTTCTCCCCTTGCTATGGGAAACGGTGAGTGTCGCCACTGGCGTATCCCCAACAACTTGCGCCAATAGTTGAAGGTGACAGGAGACAACAGTCGTTCGCCCCGCTCTCGCACGAAGGCGCGGATGCGCGGGCCTCCGTAGGTGCCAGAGAGCCATCGCACCTCGTTCCAGGTGCCATATTCCAGCGTGCGCTGGATGACCAGGTCGGCGTCCTGATCAAGATCCACAGTGTGGAGGTCATATTCCTGGAAACGTGGCCATAGTCCGCTGGGAATGTCACCGTGTGTCATTTTGCTGTCCTCTGTACCGCAGGCTGGAACACCAACCCTTGCGTAGGCCAGACGATTGGTTTCGTACTACAAGTGCCTTCTCATTTGCTTTGAGTGGATTGTAGCATAATGCAAGTCGGCAGACAAATCGATGGTTGACAGAGGTTTTGACTTCTGGGTAGGGTTGGGCTATACTGCTCAAGAAGCACAGATCGGCGGTTTTACTCGGCGGGATCTGTACGAGGGTTGGTGCGCGGCTGGCAGTCCTGCGTACGCCTTTTCCACCGCCGCACCTGGCTGGTTCGGCGACTGGCACCCAACGCCACGGCGACAGTTTTTCTTCCTCCTCTCCGGCGAAATCGAAGGGGAGGTGAGCAATGACGAGGTAGGGAAGCATGGAAAGCACACCTAGCACGGACAAAAGCCTGGAGTATCTGATGGACCGGGCCCGGCGGATGGCTCTCCGCTACGCGGAGGTGAGCCCTTACAGACTGAACCCGAACCGGGATGTCTGGGAGGGAATCGTCAGGGGTATCGGGCGGCAGGCTCATACCTTTGGCTGGCCCTACTGTCCCTGACAGCAGCGGACCGGCGATCCCGTGGAGGATCGCAAGTTCGTCTGCCCCTGCTATCGCCACGAGAGGGACATCGCCGAGACGGGCCACTGCATCTGCCACCTGTTCGTGAGCGACGACTATCGACCGGTGGAGATAGAGGCTCCACCTGTCCGGGAGGAGGGCAGCCCCTGGCCTCGCATCGTGGTCTATGGAGCCTATTGGTGCAAAGACACTGTGCGCACCAGGGATTTCCTCAATCGCCACGGCATCCCCTACACGCTCGTCGACGTGGGCGACGATCCCCAGGCAGCCCAGAGAGTGATTGACTGGAACCAGGGCCATCTCTCTACCCCCACGCTGGATATCGAGGGGCGAATCGTCACCGAGCCGTCGGACGAAGAGCTGGCGGAGCTTTTGGGGCTGACGCCGAATAGCTTATGACGGGCTAACCGCTGACTGCTGACCGCTAACCGCTATTCCCCAACGGCTGGCACACCGGGCACACGTAACCGCTCGTGCTCCCTGTCTTGATCTTGACCACCGCCGTCCCGCACGCCGGGCACGGCTCTCTCTCCCGGCAGGCCTCCAGCAGAAACCGCTCGTCCCAGTCCCCCTTCTCGCCGTACAGGTTCAGCTCCCACGCGCTGCCGCCGTGGTCCACGCTCTCCTGTAACGTCTCCCACAGCGCCCGCCACAGCCCGGTCACCTCGTCGTCGCTCAGCGTGTCGATCCGCCGCAGCGGGTGGATGCCCGCGATAAACAGCGGATCCTGGACGTAGACGTTGCCGATCCCGGCGATCCGCTTCTGGTTGAGCAGGAACGGCTTGATCGCCCCCCGCCGGCCCCGCAACTCCTGATCTAGCCCAGGCTGGCCCTGGCGCTGCGTTGTGAGGAGCGGTCAATGGTGATTTGCCCGCGCAAGAGAAACAAGTACAATAACACGTGCTACTGGGAAGGTTGGGCGGATTCTTGTTGTCAGAGAAATGCACTGTTGTAGGGGGTAAAGACAAATGGAGGAGGAGGGTTGAAAAAAACGCCGCTCGGTCTACTGGCTTTTGGCACGATGTGCCTGACAACGTCGGTGCTGACGGCTTGCGTGGACACACCTACACCTTCTCCATCCCCGCCGTACACTGTGACGCCGCAGCCTGAAACCGATTTTGAACTCCCTGCGCCCGTCTATTTCCTGCGAGAAGGCCAGGTCTGGCGCCTGGCGCGCGATGGCAAAACGCAGCAGCAGATCACGCGCGAAGCCGCAGCGGTGGAGAGCTTTGATGTTTCGCCTGTGGACGGTGCGCTGGTCTACGTCACCAACAATACCTTGATTCACACCGATGCGCTTGGAGAGAACCGTCACGTGCTGCTGTCGGGACCTGCGCTGCCGCCTGTAGGGGACGAACTGGCTGCGCTCAACGACCGAGACCACATCACCGGCAGAATCACCACGCCGACATGGTCGCCTGATGGGGACCGCATCGCCTACGTCCACAATGGCCTCAATGTGATGACGGTGTCGAGCGGGGAGGTGCAGACCGTCCATCCCAACGGCTTCATACCAGAGCAGGGTGAGGCAACCGACCGGCTGGTGATCGCCTCCGTTATTTCCTGGTCTCCGAATGGTCAGCATCTTTTGGTGGTGTTCTACAGCTATCCACTCCGCAGCGTCTATTCCCAGAAGGTGGCCGTTAAGGCGCTCTCCGATTACTTGTCAACTGTGGGGGACTGTGTTTCCTGCACCTTTGGGTGGCACGGTGACAGCCAGGTCTTCTATTTGGGGAACCCCTCCTATGGAGGAAGCGAGGCTCTGAGCCGGTGCACCGTCGCCGAAGTGCGATGCACGTGTATCGGACAGGATGTGCCAGCCCGCACCGCTTACTTTTACGCGTATCCCCACGTCCCCAACCAGGACGAGGTATACGTCTTTATGGCGACAAGCCCTGATCGGGGGGAACCACCGGGGGCGTTCAGGCTGTACAGAGTGGGCTCGGACGGCGGTGGCATTACCGCGCTTCGCACGGACGAGCATTCCATACAGTCGGCGTTGTGGGCCAATGATAGCCGTGGCGTGCTCATCGTGACGGCGTCTGCATCAGACGAGATACCGGCGGATACACTGGTGTGGTTGCCGGTTGACGGCAGTCCAGCCATAAGGTTGCCGGTCACAGGGTCTCAAATGCTACGTTGGGGAGCCGACATATAGCAAATCAAGGAGGACGAAAAAATGACTGAAAAGCAAGCAAAGCAGACTCAGCCGCCAGCGGTGCCTTCAATAAGCCCGCAAATGCAAGCATACCTCAACACCCAAATCGAAGCCGACGAACAAGTGCTATGGGCTGGCACAACCAATGTGTCCGGGCGGATGAAACGGTTGAGACCGCTTGTCATCTTGTGTCTGTTTATGATGTTTTTCTGCAGCGGTTTATTCCTCTTGATGGACAATCCGTCACGGTTGCTCCTCGTGCTATTGTCGCTGCTTACCTGGGCCGGAATACCGGCCGTTGTGGCCTGGGGACAATCCAACCATCTGCGCCGCACGCTCTATGCCATCACCAATCGGCGGGTTCTGATTATGAGCGTAGGCAAACCCAGCAGAACCGAGTCTTACCCGCCCGAAAAACTGGATTTCATTCGACCTGTCTCCAAAAAGGCGGGACGAGGCGATATCTATTTTACCGTCCTCAGGGGTAAAGGTCGTCACCGTCATATGCGTTTCAATCACGGCTTTCTTGACATCGCCGAGGTGGAACAGGTTGCCGACCTGATGCGCCGAACCTTTCCTGGAGAGGCCTCAAGCGAGCAGTAGGTAGATATGTTGTAACTACTCAGCGACCCTTGCGAAGGTTGCGAATAGCCTTGTCAATGTAAAGATTCCAGGCGAACGAGGACGCTTTCGCCCTGAAATGTGCTTGCAAACCTTCGCAAGGGTTCCCACCCAAGCAGTTACCCCTTATGATGCTGTGTAGCGCTCCTCGATCTCCTCGGCCCGCTCCACCCCCACCTCCGTCAACGTCGGCGACTTGGCGCGCCGCGTCTGGCTGGTGTGCTCCTTCTCATCCAGTGCGTTCAGCACCTCGAAGAGATACCCTACTGCTGGCGAAACGACCGCTACGCCCTCCACAGATGGAGCAGTTTTGCGCAGCCTGCCCCTAGATTGAAATGCGCCCCCCGCGACCTCCTGTGGGTTGTCAGGTCGGGGAGATGATGTTAGAATAGATGTAGGTCTGTAAACAGGGAGAATGTGCGATGCCAGATCCGACGTTGGTCAATATCCTACAAGATATTCATGCCCTGACCGCGGAACTAGAATTCTACGAACGCAAGTATGGCGTGCTGTCTGAGACGTTCTTTGAGGCATATATGAGCGGGGAAGAGCCAGAAGATGATGCCTGGGTGCCGGACTTTGCAATATGGGCTGGAACATACCAGACCTGGCTGGATCGCCAGCGAGAGTACAGGGCCGCTGTACGTCGGCTACGAGAACGCCCGGCTAGCCTGTCGCAACTGATCACCATGGCTACCCCGTCGTGATGATGTATCTGACCACGCTTGCTGACTACGAGGCTTTTGTCTACTCACTTCGCCAGCAGTCCTATTTCCGCCCCTTTGCCTCCATGAAGGCCCTCCGCACCCTGTTAGGAGCGTTCTCCTCCAGGAGCACGATCAGGTGGTTGCGCGCCCGCGAGCAACCCACGTAGAGCAACGGGGCCATCTCATCCCACTCCGACGGCCAGCGGCCTATGTCCGCCAGGATGACGACCGCGCGCTCGAGTCCCTTAAAGTCGTAGATCGTCGTACAGTAGACCTGGCCTTGCGGCGTCGGCCAGGTATCGGTCAGTCGCAGCCCACCCCTGGCACTGCCGTCCAACAGCCGCCCCTTGCTTCGCAACCGCGAGGTCAGCACGACGATTTCGCCGGTAGGAACCTGCTGGTCCACACTCAATATGCGCAGAACCTCCTGTAGCGTGACCTGCAAGCCTTGTGAACCCGGGTATGGGACCACTGCCACCGGCCGGCCAAGCGGGCCGCGGGCCTGGGGAGCTTCCTCAGCCCCCTCGGCCTCGTAGAATTTCACGACCACCTGATGGATGTTCTGCGTATTGCGGCAGTTGACAGACAGCAGATACGGCGGTTGCTGGATGGGGAAAGCGCCGTGCCGGACGTAGAGGCGCTGGTTGTCGTCAAAAAAGATGTAGAGGATGCCATCGTCGGGATCGCGGAGCAGCATCTGCAGCGGAATCCACCAGTTCTCGCAAAAGTCCTGCCCCTCGTCGACGATGATGGCGTCGTAGCGGACGTCCAGCGCACCCGCAGCCTCCATCAGCGCTTCGGGCAACTGCTGGTTAAAGAATACGTCATCGTCCCGCTTCTCCGGCAGCACGCCAGCTTGCTGTGCCAGATCGTAACACAGGGCGTGGAAATTGGCGACGTCGAGGTTGGCGCGGAGCTTTAAGCGGGCCTGCAGATCGGCAGCCAGGTGCTTGTTGAAGCAGGTGAGCAGGACATGGAACCCCTGGCGTGCCAGGCGGGTGGCCTTTTCGGCGGCCAGCATCGTCTTGCCCGATCCGGCGCAGCCGCAGACGGCCGCCCGACGCTGCCGGTTGAGCACATCCAGAACCCCATACTGCTGCTCGGTGAGACGAACAAGCTGTTCCCGCTCCTGCACAAAGTCACCCCACAGCGCCGGACGCAGTTCCCAGGTCTTGCCCAGGAGGTCCATGAGCGCATAGACCGCTTCTTCGCCAGGGGCGGTGTCACGCTGGCTTGCCCCGCCCCGGTAGTAGGCCAGCACGCTACCGACCCACCTGGAGAGGTTGGCCAGATCGGTCTTATCCAGGATGATCCGGCGTGGCTGATCCGGGCCGAGCAACGCCGCACCGACAACGATGTCAGGGAACGCGACGGCGTGGCCGACGTTGATCCGACGCGCGGGCATGTGCAGCATGATCTGGAGCCGCTCCTCCAGTGCGTACTTGCTGTACCGGACCTGGGCAAAGGGATTTCTGATTTCGTAGACCTGACCGTGCCGGTTGGTGCTCGTCCAGCAGTCAGTGGAGGGATCATACTCGATGGCACCACCTTTAGCTTCCAGGACCAGGATGCCGCGCTTGGGATGAGCGATGACAAAGTCGGCCTCCCCATCCCGCGGACGGCCCTCCCCGTCCAGCGACTGCCAGGCGACGCTGTGGAAGACGGTGTAGCTATTGTCCAACTCATCGCGGAAGGCCTCGTAGAGCAGCCGCTCGGCGTCGCTTTTGACATCTGGGCTGAGCTCGTTGGGATACATCCGGGCCATAATTCGTCAACCTCCTGCTTTGTCACCTTCCTGTATCTGAGGCTCAAATCCTGCAATCGCGTCAGGTTGCAGGCTCAGTTCATCTTCGCTATTGTCTCAGAGGCAAATTCCTTCAGTTTTGCAATTTGGGAACTATCATGCGCAAGATCATTTTTCTCCCATGCATACACTTTTATATCCCCGATTATCTGTGCTCCAAAACGTCTGAGCCACCTGGAGAGCAGTTCATTCAGTAGTTCAAAACCGTTCTCAGCCGCAATGGTAACCAGGGCGACCTTTTTGTCCTTGAACGGTGGTACTGGATGAGTACCAACGCTGACGGTTCTGTCAATAAAGTCCTTCATCACGCCAGGAGGACTCAGCCAGTAGACGGGAACACTGACGATCAGCAGATCGGCTTCCCCCCATTTATTGAGGAGTTGTTGCAGGTCATCATGCTCAATGGCGCACTTCTGCAATTCCCAGCACCTTCCACAACCGACGCAGTGTCCTATATCGTAATCGGCGATTCTGATGAATTCTGTCTCACCAAGATCGCGCAGCGTTTCAAGAATCGTTCTTGCTGCAACGTCTGAATTCCCATCTTTTCTGGGACTCCCGGATACTCCTAATATCTTCATGCAAATCACCTCATTGACGCCCGCAATTGTGCCTTAATCCTGTCCCTATCGTGGTTCTTATTCACCCACCCACGATATCCCCAGCCATTTGCGTTGCGGTTTCCATTGCTCTGTCTCCAAGCTCATCCGGGGTGGTGCAAAATGGGACGACATACTTGCCGACGACATCCCATGCCTGATACCGGCTCTCCCTGTCGAAGGCTTCCTGGATGAGGTCGGCATTCTCTTCAATCGGACCACCACAGGTCACGAGGAGTGCGATCCGTTTGCCTCCAAGCAGAGGCGTATATTCTGGGCTGCCATATCCTGTGACCAGACAATTTTGGCGGTCAACAAGGGCTTTCATCTGGGAAGTGAAACCGTAGGTATACAGCGGCGAGGCGTATACCACAGCGTCTGAAGCCACCATGCGCTCGAATATCCACACCGCATCGTCCTGTTGCTTGCAGCCCGGTTCATGCCTCACCTCCTGGCAGGCCTGACACCCCAAACACCCGTTAACCTCATAATCTACAATGTTAATCCGGTCTACTTCATACCCTTGCTCCGTCATCAGGTTCTCAAACAATTCAAGCACCCTTGCCGTATTGCCTTTTTTCCTCGGACTTCCCAGGATAGTTGTCACTTGCATCACTCTTCCTCCTGATAATTGATTTGGTAGATGGTACATCCGATCGCTAACCGCCATCGTCCAACGGCTGGCACCTCGGGCACACGTAGCTACTCGTGCTCCCCGTCTTGATCTTCTCCACCACCGTCCCGCACGTCGGGCACGGCTCTCCCTCCCGGTAGCCCACCAGCAGGAAGCGCTCGCCCCACCCTCCCTTCTCGCCGTACAGGTTCAACTCCCACGCGCTGCCACCGTGGTCGATGCTCTCCTGCAACGTCTCCCGAAGCGCCCGCCACAGCGCGGCCACCTCGTCGTCGCTCAACGTGTGGATCGGCCGCAGCGGGTGAACCCCCGCCTGGAACAGCGGATCCTGGACGTAGACGTTGCCGATCCCGGCGATCCGCTTCTGATTGAGCAGGAAGGGCTTGATCGCGCCGCGCCGCCCCCGCAGGAGCGCCCGGAACTCGTCGAGCATCAGGTCGAGCGCGTTGGGGCCAAGCTGGGCCGTCATCCCGTGCAAGGCCAGATCGGGGGCGTAGTGAGCGTACCCGAACCACCAAAAGTTCACCGCCAGGCAGGTGCCGTCGTCCAGGTCAAGGATCAAGCGATACTTTTCCGGCAGGTGCTCCCGGTCGGTCAGCAGGATCTCGCCGCCCATCCCCAGGCCCACCAGCAGCCAGCCTTGCGTCGTCTCGACCTGGAGCCACTTGCCCCGGGGCGCCACGTCGCGAATCTCGGCGCCGGTCAGCGCGGCCTGAAACTCATCCACCGGCACGTTCAGGCACTTGGGCTGCAGCACCTCGATCCCGGTGACCATCCGGCCGGCCAACTCCTTCCGCATATCGCGGGCAAAGACGGTGATTTCAGGTAGTTCAGGCACAGGCATCCTCCTCCCCTTATGGTGACTACTCAGCGACCCTTGCGAAGGTTGCGAACAGCCTCGTCAATGTAAAGATTCCAGGCAAACGAGAACATTTCCGCCCTGAAATGTGCCTGCAAACCTTCGCAAGGGTTCGGGCCACTTTCACCATCTCCTGCATCCACTCGGACAACTCGCTGTCGGGCGGCTCCTCCACATAGCGGGCGGCTTCGTCCGTGACCACCAGGACGTCACCGGTCTCCAGGTCGAGGTAGTGGTGCATCTCCCACGAGCTCATCTGGAAAGCAGCTTCCAATTCCGTCCAGTTAATCTTTAACTGGCGCATCGGTTAACCCTCCTTCCACGTGCTTGCGCACCAGTTCGATCACCGCAGATCCATACTTCTCCAATTTGCGTGGGCCAATCCCCTTCAGCTCGGACAACGCCTCCAGCGTGACGGGGCGTTCGGCGGCGATGGCCCGCAGGTGGCTGTCGTGAAAAACGACGTAAGGCGGCACCCCCTGCGCGCGAGCCTGCTCCAGCCGCCACGCGCGCAATGCCTCGAATAGCACCTGGTCCACTTCCAAGTCCATCGTATCCTTGCCCGGCGGCGGGGGCTCCTGCGCCGGGCTGAGCAGGCCATCCAGCGCGGACGGGTCCTGCAGCGCCGCTCGGCCCTCGGGCGTGAGCTCGAGCACGACGCCGCCGTGGTCGAGACGCCGCGCCCGCAGGAACCCACCGTGCTCCAGGCAGTCCACCATCCGCTCGACGGCCGTCCCCGAGCGGAAGGCCAGCGCACCAAAGCCCACCTGGTCGCGGGCTCTCTCGTTGAGCGGCTGCCCGCCGGGGCGCGCCTTGGCTTCGCCGCGCAGGATGCGCACCAGGCTGACCCGCCCCCAGCTCCACCGCGCGATACAGCGCAGAATGGTCAGGAATTGCTCCCGCTCGTCCGGCAGACCCGGGTCCGGCGGTGGTGGAATCTCGACGCAGTTGTCGCACGCACGGCACCGCTCGATGACGCGGCCCCCCAGGTAGGCGTTCAGGTGGCCGTGACGGCAGCGGCGGGTCTGCGCGTAGGCGGCGATCTCGTCCACGCGCTGGGCCTGCACCGTCGCGTACCGCTCGAGCAGTGTTTCGATTCGCCCGGCGGCGTCCGCAGGCGGGGGCAGGAGCTCCAGCAGCAAGTCGCGCCTGGCCGGGCCATAGGTCAGCCAGCCGGCGTCCTCCCACGCCAGCACCCGCCGCTCGACACCGTCCAGCGGCAGGTCCGCCCGCCGGGCCACGTCCGCCAGGTCCACCGTCAACGGTTGGCCGGGGCGCAGCCGGGCGGCCCGGCAGAACGCCGCCAGATCGGGCGCGCCAGCGGGCACGTCGTCGATCGTCAGGCATACGACGGCGGCGCGGGGCAGGTCGGGGCCGCGTCGCAGGAGGCCCACCTCTTCGAGCAGGCTCAGGGCGACCCGCACGCGCGTGTTGTCGGCCTGCACGTCGCGCTCCAGGTCCGCCGACGCGACGCGGCCGGACGTAGCCCCGTTCAGGCGGCGCTTGACGGCCGCATAGATCGCGCGCAGGAACTCGACCGGCAGCATCTCCCTCCGGGCGCGGCGCGTCAGCATGGCCCGGTCCGAGGGAGCGTACATCAAGAGACAGCGGGCGGGAGCGCCGTCGCGCCCGGCCCGGCCAGCCTCCTGATAGTAGGCCTCCAGCGAGGAGGACGGGACAAAGTGGACGATGAAGCGGATGTCCGGCTTGTCGATGCCCAGCCCGAAGGCGATCGTCGCCACGACGACGCGGATGCGACCGGCCATAAAGTCGTCCTGCACCCCGGCCCGGTCGGCGATGCCGGCGTGGTAGTGGCCAGCGTCGACGCCGTGCTGGCGCAGCAGCGCCGCCAGCCGCTCGCAGCGGGCGCGCGTGCCGGCGTACACGATCCCGCTGCCCAGCTCGGCCCGGCAGAAGGCCAGCAGGCGACGCAGTTTCTCGTCGGTGTCGCGGGCGTGCAAGACTTCGAGTTGCAGGTTGGGGCGGGTCACGTCGCCAGCGATGATGCGCAGGCCGTGCCCCGAGCCCTGTGGTGAGCTTGTCGAACCACTTGTCGAAGGAACCTGTCCCGAGCTTGCCGAGGGATCGCCCAGGTGCTGGAGGATGTCCCGCCGCACGGGGGGCGGCGCCGTCGCCGTCATCGCCAGGAGCGGCGGATCGCCCAACGCCTCCCGGGCCTCCCCGATCGTGAGGTAGTCGGGCCGAAAATCGTGCCCCCACACGCTGACGCAGTGCGCCTCGTCGATCACCAGCCGGTCGACGCCCGCGCGCCGCAGCGCGTGCAAGAAGGACGGCTGGCGCAGCCGCTCCGGCGCGGCGTAGACCAGCCGATAGACCCCGTCGGCGGTCTGTTCCAGCCGCTCGCGCAGCGCGTCCCGCTCCACGCTGCTGTTGATCGTCGTCGCCCGCAGCCGCAGCCCGGCCGGCAACGAGTCGACCTGGTCCTTCATCAGCGCGATCAGCGGCGAGATGACGAGCGTCGCGCCGCGTTCGGCCAAGAGTGCCGGGAGCTGGTAACAGAGCGACTTGCCGCCACCGGTCGGCAGGATGGTCAGCACGTCCTCGCCACGCAGGACGCAGGCGATGGTCTCCAACTGGCCAGGCAGGAGCCTCTCGAAGCCAAAGAGCCGCCTGGCAGCATCGGTGATAGACGCGCGCTCGTCCTCGGAGACGGGCACCTGGTCGAAGGTGGGCAACGGTGCGTCGGGGATCGGCGGACCGTGGTCCGCCTTGAGCGGGATGGGTGCGGGAGCAGGGCGGGCCTGAGGAATAGGGGAAAGGGCTGCCCGAAGCTCGGCCAGTTCGTCGGCGTAACGGCGCGCCAGCTCGGCCTCCAGGTCGGCGACGCGGGTCTCCTCCCCGCTGGCCTGGAAGTAGCCGCGCAGCCGGTGCAGGTACGAGGCCGACAGCGGCTTTTCATCGTCGGCGCTGCGCAGCAACTGCACCGCGTAGCCGCTGGCGGTCACCCAGTCGTCGCCCGCCTGGTAGAGGGACATCATCCCCAGCAAATAGGCACGCCCCTGGGGCCGAAGCTCGCTCAGGCGGCGGTAGGCAGCCAACGCAGCCTGAGTCTTTCCCCTGGCCAGCGCGACCTCGCCCAGCAACGCCCGTGCCACCGGGCTATCCCCCCGCTCTTCGACGAGCGCGCGGGCGATCTGGTGCGCGGCCTCCCCGTCGCCGCGGGCCAGGTGGACGCGGGCCAGGAGCGCCCGGGCGGTGAGCGACGTCTTGCGCTCCAAGCGCTCCTCCATCACCGCCCGAGCGTCGTCGGGCCGGCCCTGGGCCAGGAACGCCTTCGCCCGCAGGTCGAGCAGCGAGACCAGCGTGGGGTTGGCCGGGATCAGGACGTCCAGGCAATCGTCGAGCGTCTCGATGCGCTCCCAGCGCAGCAGAAAGTTGAGCAGCCGGCTGCGCTGACGCCCTCCCAGCCCGAGGACCTGTCGAGGAGAGATCCCCAACTCGACCAGTACATCCTTCATTTCCTCATTCATCTTTGTCATCCGCCCTTCGCCCTCCATCATTGTTCATTGTTCAGTGGTCATTTGACATTGGTCATTTGACATTGGTCATTGGTCATTGACTTCATAGTCCGGCACCACGTGCACACCCACGACGAGCGGCCAGTACTCCCCCTGCCAGTTGCGGCTGAGCCCGATCGCCAGGTAGAGCGCTTCGGCCCCCAGCCGCTCGCACAGCGCGTCGTGATCCAGATCCAAGCGTCCGCCTCGGCCGCCGCGGCCACCCCGTTCGCCCAGCCAGGCCCGGCCCAGCGCGCGCCACTTGAGATCGGTCACGGACACGCCGCGCGGGCTCGCGGCCCGGGGATGGTTCGCGTCGCCGGCCAGGACAAAGCCCATGCGCGCCTCGTACTTGCCGGAATAACCGTCCAGCGAAAAGTGCGCCCACACCTGCTCCGGCTGCACCAGACAGAGCGAGCGGGTGTGGTGGACGAGCACGTCCTCGGGCGCGCGGTCGAGACACCGGGCAAAGAGCCGGGCCCGCTTCTCACCCTCCAGGCGGCGCAGCAGCCGCGGCCGGTGGTGGACGAAATCGGTGAGCCAGTCCTCGACGTGGGGCGGGTCGGGGCGCGGCGCGAGCAGGTTCAGCTCGACCACGTCACAGCACTGCGCCAGCCGCCCGTCGGCGTCGGTCATATCGCCCGGCAGGAGCGTGTCGAACTCGCGGACCGGGCGCATCCAGCGCAGGCCGGTGACGGGGTCGGGCTCGCGGGTAAACCCGGCCGTGCAGATCCCACTCAGCATCTGGGTCATCGCCAGGATGAGGACTTCATGAGGTGGCATGGCATGCTCCTTGCACGAGATGGATGGTGCTGGTAGGTTGGTAAATTGGTAGAATGGTAAGCTGGTGGGTTGGTACGCTGGTTACGCACAGCGTTCCAACGTTTGGTGCTCTGGTGCCTCTACAGGTGAACGATGACCAGGCCGGGTATGTGCCTGGCCCAGTGCTCGGCGACGAGGCGGCGGTGGCAGTGCTCGGGGGTCGGTTCGGCGCACAGGAGGCACGGGGCACGATACCGGGTCAGGATCTCGCGGCCCATCCCCTCGGCGGCCCGTTCCGCCAGGAGCGGGAGGAAGCCGGCCTCGTAGGCCGCCCAGTCTTCGTCGTCGCGATAACCGTCGAGGATCTCGAGTGTGGGGGCCAGTTCGGGGTGGTGCTCGTAGGCGATGCCGAACCCCGCGCCCAGCAGGAAGGCCAGGTCGTCCCGCTTGGTGTAGCCCGCCAGGTGCGAGGTGTTGCGCAGGCGGACGTCGATCACCGCGTCCACGCCGATCTCTCGCAGTTGGCCGATGAACGTCGCCAGCGGCTTGCGCCGGTAGCCGATCGTGTAGACGACAGAGAATGAGCGGCGGTCGGTCCCCGGCAGTCGGCGGTTGGCGGCCATCATACTACCCCTCATCCGAACAGCGAGAGCTGCTGAGGCACCAGTTCCCCCTCAACCGTCCCGCCGTCGGGCTGGATGTGGCGCACGCGGACGCCGCGCCCCAGCAGCGTCTGCGCGATGAGCAGGTGGCGATGGCAGTGACGATGGTCGCCCTCGCCGCACATCAGGGCCACCTGTTGGGTGCGGGCCAGCTCAAGCAATTGGTCGATGCCGGCCTGGTAGGCGGGTGTCTGTTCCACGCGCTGGTAGTCAGGAGTCTCCTGTCCGGGGTCGTACAGCGCCGGGTCGGTGGGACGGCCGCCGAGCGCATCGCCCATGAAGCGGTAGGCGATGCCGGCGTCCTCGAGGTCACGCGCCAGCGTCTCGCGGTTGAACTGGGGGGCCCAGCGGCTGTACGGCTGGCTGCGCACGTCGACGACGAGCGCGATCCCGTGATCGCGCAGCAGGTCGATGAACGCCGCCGTCGTGTGGTCGCTATGGCCGACCGTGTGAATGAGCAGGTCTTGGGGCATTGTGGTCCATCTCGTCTCGCATTGGTGGGAGTATACGCCCAATCGGTTCAAATGGCAAATGAGCGAATCAGCAAATAGGCATATGGGCAAATCGGCCCAGCCCTCCGCCCGCCGCCCGCGGTTTGACGCCACCCCAGTTCGTGGTACACTTGGGCGCTATGGGCAAGAACGCGGACACGCTCCCCCCCCACTACCGCTGGAACTTCCGCGCGTTCCTCGTCGACTACGTCTGTTTCGGGGTAGCGTTCACGTTCTTCAACCCCAGCAGCGTGCTGCCCGCGTTCGTCGGCCAATTGACCACCTCGGCGCCCGTCATCGGGCTGGTCGGCACGGTTTTTCGCGGCGGCTGGATGCTGCCCCAACTGGCCGCCGCCCGCATGATCAGCGAAAAGCCGCGCCGGAAGCCGTACATGCTCGCCGGCGCCAGCGGCAGGATCCTGTTTGGCGTGATCGCGCTGGCGCTGTGGGCCGGGCTGGCCCGCAATCCCACGGCTACACTGATCCTGTTTTTCACGTGCCTGTGCCTGTGGGCTGTCACCGATGGGGTCGCCAGCGTGGCCTGGTTCGACATGTTGGCCCGGGCCATCCCGATGAGGCGGCGGGGACGGCTGATGGGGTTGGGGCAGGTGATCAGCGGGCTGGGAGGAGTCGGGGCGGGTGCTCTGGTGGGACTGATCCTGAACCGGTACCCGTTTCCCGACGACTATGCGCTGCTCTTTACGCTGGCAGCCGCGCTGCTCGTCGCCGCGATCCCCGCACTAGCCTCGATCCGGGAGCCTCCGCCCACGAACGCGAACCCCCAGGCGGACGGCCAGGCGAAAGGCAGTTGGCTGAACATCCTGGCCACCGACCCGGCCTTCCGCCGCCTGATGGCCTGCCGCATCATGGTCAGCATGATCGACCTGGCCGTCCCCTTCTACGTGGGGCACGCGCAGGAGGTATTGCACCTGCCAATGAGCATCGTCGGCGGCTTCGTCGTCGCCCAGACAGTGGCGGGGGTCGTCGCCAGCACCGGCTTGAGCCTGGTGTGTGAACGCTGGGGGCCGCGATACGTCGTCCGCATCGGGAGCGCCGCAGCCGCGGCGGGGCCGCTGTTCGCACTGGCTGCGCACCTGGCGGGCGGCGGCTGGCTGGCCCAGGCATATCCCTTCGTCTACGTCGCGCTGGGTGTGCTCAACAGCGCGTGGATGATGGGCTTTTTCAACTACCTGCTGGAGATTGCGCCCGACGGCATGTGCCCGGCCTACGTCGGCCTGGGCAACACGACCATGGGGGCGCTGACGCTGGTGCCGATGGCAGGCGGGTGGCTGCTGGAAGCGACCTCGTACACCGTGCTCTTTGGCGTGACAGCGGCGCTTGCCGCGACCGGCTTCCTGCTCACGCTCGGACTAAAGCCCTCCCGGAGAGCTGCATCGGTGGAGGAGCAACCGTGAGCGCGCCCCGCGTGAGCAGGGAATCTGAACCGCTACCCCCCCACTACCGTCGGAATTTCAACGCCATCCTCGCAGGCCATGCCCTGTTCGGGGTGGCGTTCACGCTCATCCACCCCGACAGCATGCTGCCCGCGTTCGTCGGCCAACTGACCGATTCAGCGCCCGTGATCGGGTTGGTCAACACGATCTTTCGCGGCGGCTGGCTGCTGCCCCAACTGGTCGTCGCCAGACTGATCAACGACAAGCCACGCAAGAAGCCGTACATGCTCGCCGGGACGAGCGGTAGGTTGGCGTTCTGGGTGGTCGCGCTGGCGCTGTGGGCCGGGCTGGCTCGCTATCCGGCAGCCATGCTGATCCTGTCGTTCACCTGCGTTGCCCTCTTCACCGTCTGCGACGGGGTCAGCGGCGTGGCCTGGTTCGACATCATGGCCCGGGCCATCCCGCCGAGGCGGCGGGGACGTGTGCTCGGGATAGGCCAGGCCATCAGCGGGCTGGTGGGAATCGGGGAGGGGGCTTTGATCGGCCTGGTCCTGAACCAGCGTCCCTTTCCCGACAACTATGCGCTGGTGTTCACGTCGGCAAGCGTGCTGCTCATCTTGGCGACGGTCCCGCTGGTCTTGATACGGGAGCCCCCGCCCGAAAACGCTGATTCCCAATCGCACGACCCGGTGCGGGGCCGCTGGCTAAAGCTCCTGTTCGCCAACCCCGCCTTCCGCCACCTGATGGTGTGTCGCATGTTGATCGGCATGATGGGATTGGCAACCCCGTTCTACGTAAAGCACGCAGACCAGGTGCTGCGCCTGCCCCAGGGCATCATCGGCGACTTTGTGATCGCGCAGACGCTGGCGGGCGTGATCGCCAGCGTCGTGCTGGGCATAGTCTGTGAGCGCTGGGGGTCAAGATACGTCGTGTGCGCCGGGAGCGCCGCGGCTGCGGCAGGGCCGCTCTTCGCACTGGCCGCGCACCTGGCAGGCGGTGGGTGGCTGGTCCAGGCATATCCGTTCGTCTTTCTCTCACTGGGGATCATCAACAGCACGTGGGTGATGGGCTTTTTCAACTACCTGCTAGAGATCGCGCCGGAGGGGATGCGCCCGGCCTACGTCGGGCTGGGCAACACGATCATGGGGACGCTGACGCTCGTGCCGGTGGCGGGTGGATGGCTGCTGGAGGCCACTTCGTACACCGTGCTCTTTGGCGTGACGGCGGCGCTCGTCGCGACCGGCTTCCTGCTCACGCTGGGGCTAAAGCCGCCACCGCGCGGCACACTGGCGGAGGTCCCGTCGTGAACGAAGAGCCGGAAAAGGGCCGAACCTGGATACGGGCTGTGCTCCTCGCCGTCCTGGTCCTCGTCGCTGGCGGGGCCGCGTGGACCTGGCGCGAACCGCTGTGGGCGCTGTTCAACGACCGGGATCGCATTCAGGCGTGGGTGGCCGGCTTTGGGCCGTGGGGGCCGCTGGTCACCGTTGCGCTCAACGTGGCGCAGGTGCTGCTGGCGCCGATACCGGGCCAGTTCGTGGGGATCGTGAACGGCTACCTGTACGGCATCGGGCTGGGCACGCTGTACAGCATGGCGGGACTGCTGCTGGGAACGTCGCTGGCGATGGCGCTGGGGCGCTGGTTCGGACGGCCGTTGGTCGCGCACCTGGCAAGACCGGAGACGTTGGCCCGCTGGGACCGGATCGCCGATCACCAGGGGCCGCTGTTCTTCTTCCTCGTCTTCCTGTTCCCCTTTGTCCCGGACGACATCTCCTGTTTCCTGATCGGGCTCAGCCCGCTCTCGATTCCGCGCATGGTCGTGTTGGCCGCACTGGGGCGGCTGCCGGGCGTGTTCATCTCCTGCTGGGTGGGCGCTTACGCGGCAGAGTTACCGTGGTGGGCGTGGGTCCCGTTGGGGGGCGGGGCAGCCGTGCTGGCGTGGACCTTCTGGCGCTATCAGGCCCGGCTGGAAGCTGCCACGCTGCAGCTTATCCAGCGACTGGCGGGGCGGCGTAGACGGAGGGCAGCATCGGGACGGTCCGACGCGGAGGGAACGCGTTCAGAACCTCGTTGAGCGAGTCCCCGTTGCGCAGCAGGATGGAGACGCCACCGGCAGCCAGCAGCCGCTCGTGGAGATAGTCGGCGCCGGACGGGCCGCCGAAACCGGCCGCGTCGACCAGAATGGTGACGACGCGAAGCCCAATACGGTCCAGGTACAACGCCGTCTGCACCCATTCCTCGCGCACCGCCGGCGTGATGGCGACGACGACGGTGCCCCGGGTCAGACTGCTGCCCTCCACACTCAGCACCTCGCTGAACGGTATCTCTCCCTCAGACCGCAGCGCGGCCAGCGTGTCCAGGATCTTGGCCAGTTGCCGCTCGTCCCGGTCGGCCTGGACGACCTCGCGCCGCTGTCCATAGGCGACCAGCCCCACGGCCCGCCTGCGCCGGATAAAGAACTCGGCCACAGAGGCAGCCGCCGTGACCGCGTATTCCTCGGTGCTGGGTTCCAGCCGGAACCCCTCGACGCGTGACCACCACGGCTCCCGCTCCCGAAGCGCCAGCTCCGCCTCGTCCTCGGCCACCTTGAAATGCACGTACCGCGCCATGTCGAGCAAGATCCACGCGTCCGACATCGGGTCCAGCTCGAACTCTTTCACGATGAGCTGGTCTCTGCGGGCCGTGGAGCGCCAGTGGATGCGGTTGAAACTATCGCCGGGGACGTATTCACGCACGCCAGAGGCGTTGGTCGTGATGTGATGCGTGCGCCGGCGCAGCGCGCCTCCCCCCGGCAGGTAGCCCGAGGGGTCGGGGAAACTCTGCATGGGCACGGTGGCGGGATAGACGACGACGCTGCCTGTCTGGGGGAGACTGCGCTGGAACTCGAACAGCCCCAGCGGATCGCTGCTGGAGACGACGACGGGCCCCAGGCGGAAGCGACCACGCCGCTCGCACAGCGTGCGCACCGTCCAGCCGTACGCCTGGTGCGGCCTCAGGTTGTGGATCACCCGGCCGGCGTGATGGTGAAGCAGGTCGGAGCCGTCACGGACGGCAACCCACAGTTTCGGGAGCCACGAGGTATTGCGCAGCGAAAAGTGCTCCTCGAACGGGCGGCCCACCTGCGCACGGGAGGTGCGGGTGTAGCGGCTGAGGCGCAGCCCTCGCGTCGCCGACCCAGCCCACAGCGCCGAAAGGAGCAGGATCGCCACGAAGAGATACGTGAGATGGTAATACAGGTCACGCCCGGTGATCAGGGCCGCGACCAGACAAAACAACGCGAGCGCCAACACGAGCCACGCCCGTCGTATCGTCCGCACCGCCTCGCCCCCTAGCTAGGTTGGCCGCACCCGCGCGCCGGGCACGGGCAAGCTGGACAGAATCTCGCGCATCACCGTCTCGCCAGTGACGTCCCTGAGGCGTGCCGAGGGGCTGATGATGAGCCTGTGCGCCAGCGTGGACGTCGCCAGGGCCTTGACGTCGTCCGGGAGGACATAGTCGCGCCCCAGCATCGCCGACCGGGCCTGCCCGGTGCGGTAGAGCGCCAGCGACCCTCGCGGGCTGGCTCCCAGGTAGATGTCAGGATGACGGCGTGTCTGCGTGATGATATCCACGATGTACCGCTTGACCAGCGGGTCCACGTAGACGTCCTTCAGCTTCTCCTGAACGGTCGTGAGCTCCTCGACGTCCACGACCTGCTCGATTTTCGTCAACGGGTGAACGTACTGCTGGGAGTCGAGGATGGCGATCTCGTCGCCGTGATCGGGATAACCCAGCCGAATGCGCATCAGGAAGCGGTCCAGTTGCGCCTCAGGCAACGGGAAGGTGCCCTCATACTCGATCGGGTTTTGCGTCGCCAGGATGAGGAAAGGGCGCGGCAGTGGGTAGGTGACTCCGTCGACGGTGACCTGCAATTCCTCCATCGCCTCCAGCAGCGCCGCCTGCGTCTTGGGCGTAGCGCGGTTGATTTCGTCGGTGAGGACAATCTGCGCGATGATGGGACCAGGGCGGAATTCGAACTCGCGCGTCTTTTGGTTGAAAATCGAGACGCCCGTCACGTCTGAGGGCAGCATGTCGGGCGTGAACTGGATGCGGCGGAAGATGCAGCCCAGCGACTTGGACAGCGCCCGGGCCAGCATCGTCTTACCGACGCCAGGCACATCCTCGATGAGCATGTGCCCCTGCGAGAGCAGGCCAATGGTCACGAGTTCGATGACCTCTCGCTTGCCGATGATCACACGCTCGACGTTCTCAATGAGCGCGCCGGTGACTGCCTGAACCTCTTTCATGGACATCTCCTTGACTGATTGTGGGAGATAACTCGATGCCACGGGTTGTTCCGATCTTGGGTGCTCCCGGTGTTATTATAGCCGTCTTTGCACCATCCGCCAAATCGCAGTTTTACCGCCAAACAGAAGAAGCAACACACCACTTTTGCGGTTTGATCGCGCTATGATTGGGACCTGGAACCATGTCTGTATCCCACCATGATCATCCTGCTGAATCAGAGGCCACAATCCGTACCTGGACAA
>Ga0307378_10002689_pt1 | contig 26780 bp, 26 predicted proteins | sample UN1MG_FD_202238 | JGI IMG/M metagenome (GOLD analysis project Ga0307378, IMG submission 202238) | Soil microbial communities from Risofladan, Vaasa, Finland - UN-1 | ecosystem: Environmental > Terrestrial > Soil > Coastal area > Acid sulfate soil | place: Finland: Risofladan, Vaasa | collected...
TATATCAAAGAAGATGTTTCTTCTCTTAGAATATAGAGGTTTGTAGCTATTTATTAAAATAATTTCGAGTACTTTTTTAAATGAGGCAACGATACAATTTGGAGTACTTTTTAGGTGAGTCAATTCGTATACTTGACAATTAATTATTTATATAATATTATGAAAACCGGTTGCGCTAACTGGTTGCATGTAACCGATTAATAAAAATATCTTGACAAAATAAATGAATTATAGTTATAATAATGTTAACTTGTATTAACAAGTATTATTAAACACTTATTTTATGACAGATATAAGTTTATAAATAATTCCAAAAGTAGAACTTATTTTTAAATAATTTTGAATTACAAAGAGAATTAATATTTAAATGATAAATTTAATGGGTGATTTTAAGAAATTGATAAAATTAATATTGATAGTGAAAGAGGGTGGTCTTATACAGTAAAGTTGGAGTAAAGTAATTAAAAGATTTATTAAGAAAGTAAAAGGAGGTTTTTGCAATGAAAAGAACAATTTTATGGATGGTGATAATTATTACATGTCTATCACTAGTTTCTGTTTTCACTCTGGCAGGTTGTAAAGAAGAAGCGCGTGCTAAAGAGGAAGTAGCAGCCGAGGAGGAAGCAGTAGCAGCCGAGGAGGAAGCAGTAGCAGCCGAGGAGGAAGAGGAATTTACTAAAGAGGTAACTTTAAGTGTAAGTCATCCTTGGCACGGTGCAGATGCTCATGCACCATTCATAGAATGGGCATTTGCAGATTTTCAGGAAAAATATCCTAATATTAAGATAGACAATAACGAGATTCCTGGAGAAAGTTTTCGCGACAAAGTTAGATCAGATTTTATGGGTGATGTAGCAACTGATATCGTCCTTTGGTATGGTGGGGCAGAGGCCTATGATTTTGTAAGGGAAGATATGTTTCTTGATTTAACTGAAGTTATAAAACCAATGGAAGATCAATTTATGTTTCAGACTTTAGTGAATGTATCTTTTGATGGAAAAACTTATGGTCTTCCTACTTCCCAAAACTTTTTTGCCTTTTATCTAAATAAGGATATATACGCGAAATATGGATTTGAATATCCAAAAACTTATGAAGAATTAAAAGAGCAGGTAAAACAGTTTAAAGAAGATGGCTTAATTCCTATTATGCTACCAGGAGCAAACTTTGGTGTTGTCCAACACTTTTATTCATATATTGCAAACCAAGTAACTGATGCAGGAGATTTTGAAGCAGCTTCATATGCAGAGGAGGGTAAATCATATGATGATCCTGGATTTGTTAAAGCGGCAGAAATAATTGCTGAGCTTTATACTTTAGGTGCATTTGACCCAGAAGTTGATGCTACTCCAATGCCGTCTGTTGAAGCACTCTTTGCAGAAGAAGAAGGTGCAATGTATTGGGCAGGAATATGGCGTGTTGGTTCATTACCAGATGAAGTAAGAGAAAAAATGCAACCAATTCTATTCCCTGAAGTTGAAGGTTTTGCTGAAAATGCAAACGTGGCAACTGTTCAAACAGAAATGGCTTGGTTTGTTAATAAATCTATTGAGGAAGATCCAGATAAATTAGAAGCCGTAAAAATATTCTTAAAATACTTTGGAAGTAATGAAGTTGCAAAAAAACATTTAGACTTAACAGACACAATTATTCCGGTTAACAAAGATTTAGATTTATCAAATGCTAGTAATGCGGTAAGAGAATCAGTTAAATTAGTAGAGAATGCAGAATTAAGACCGTTTTTGAGATATTATCAAAGTCCAGCACAAGGATCAGCTACAAATGAAATGACATGGAATCTTGTAAACGGCAGAGGAACAGTTGAGGATAACTTAAAATTATTACTAGATATTTCACCTAATAAAAGATAGGTAAAATAATCTAAAAAAACTCTGGGGTAAAAAGTAATTACTCCAGAGTTTTTTTTAGATTATTGGTACGCATGACAGGGCAGAAACTAGGTTATGAAAGTCCACTTAGGGGTTAACAGGCACAAAACATTAGTTTAAGACAAATGTCTCTACTGCTAGGTAAACCTGAAGGAAGTCAGAGCGGCAAAACTCCGGCCCCAGGAGTGGGATCCACATTTAAGGTTGCCTATACTGAGTAAGTCTGTTTATCAAGATAAAGTCCAATACCTGCCAAAGCTAGTCAGTAAATAGCGAGATCCGAGCTTAGTTACATAAAATAGATTATGGAGAAAGTGTAAATGAAACGAAAAGGTATTTCAAGAAGAGATAATTCAATATTATCATTTCTTCTTATGGTTGGACCTATAATAATTGTGTATATGTTTATTATTATTGTTATGGCAAAGACATTTTCATTAAGTTTATTCGAATGGTCTGGCTTTGGGGGAAAAGTATTCGTAATGTTTAAAAATTTCATTAAATTGTTTAATGATTATAGATTTATATATTCAATAAGAAATATGTTCATTTTCCTTGTAATTACTATGGTATTTCAAGTAGCAGTGGGAATTCTTTTGGCTTTTTTACTAACTGATTTTGAATTTAAAAGGAAAGGCTTTTTTAAGACAATAATTTTTTTACCAGTAGTTATTTCAAATGTAGCTGTAGCACTATACTTTATTCAATTTTTTGATTATCATTATGGAATTCTAAATTATTTTTTAACGAATATAGGATTGGAAAGAGTAAGTCTATTAGGTTCAGGTAAAGATGCTTTTATTTTTGCAGTTCTACCTCAAACTTGGCAGTATATAGGATTAATGTTTATTATTGCATATACTAGTTTCTCCACTGTATCAAAAGATTATATCGATGCTTCTAAAATAGATGGTTTCACTTCGTTTCAAAGACTAAAATATATATATATACCTATAAGTTGGAGTAGTTTGAGAGCATGTTTTATTATAGCTTTAGTTGGACCGCTAAAAGCCTTTGAACATTTATGGTTATTAACAAATAGAGGTGGATCAGATCAGTTGTCTCATATACCATCAACATTAATGTATTATTTAGGTTTTTCTAATTATGAGTATGGTTATGGATCTGCAATTGGAGTATTTATCTTTATAGTAGCAGCAATATTTGTAGTTTTATTTACTAAGTTAACTGCTAAGAAGAATATATAATTTTAGGAGGTATATTCATTGATAAAAAAGAAAATAGGTACAATGTTAGTAATAGTATTTTTAAGTTTATTTTGTATGGTTAATTTATTTCCATTTATTAATATATTATTGAATTCTTTTAGACTACATGAAGATATAATTCGTCAGCCATTATCATTAGATTTTAGTAAATATGTATTTTTATATAATTATATTTTTGCAAATAAACATGCAGATATTTTTCGAAGTGTATTTAATGGAGTACTAGCATCATTTTTAACAATAATTTCTGCGGTTTTATTAGGGACTATAAGTGCATATGCCTTAACATTCATTAAAATTAAGTATAGTGGAGTTGTTATGACATTTTTGGTTGCTGGGTACTTTATACCGCCAGGAGCACTGACAATTAATGCATTTTTATTTTTAAAAGATTTACACTTACTAAATAGTTTCGCCGGATTAACACTTGTGTTTGTATCAGTGAACATTCCAATAACACTAATATTACTAACAGGTTATATGAAAACAATACCAATTTCTATTATAGAAGCAGCAAAAGTTGATGGTGCAAATCATTTTGTTATATTTCGGAGAATTGTTTTACCAATGTGTAAACCAATATTAGTAACTTTAATTATTCTTCTATTTTTATGGACATATAGAGATTATATGTGGCCATTAACAATTATGTCTAGACCTGCGAAAAGAACGATTGCAGTTGCACTATCTACGTTCGTAGGTGACAGGCAACTAGAATTAGGAGCTATGAATGCTGCAGTTGTTATATCGATTATTCCAATTATAACTGCATTCATTGTATTGAAAGATAAAATTATGTCAGGAATGGCTGCAGGAGCAATAAAAGAGTAATAGAGTATAGTATTAATGCTATAGGAGTAATGGTCTATTGCATTAGAGATTGCTCAGATACTTGAAAATGATATTAAAGGGAAAAAGAAAATACCTAAATCACTTCTTAGTAGTATTAAATTTTTAATAATATTGATGTTGAGGTAAAAGATGAAAAAAACGAACAGCAAACCAAATATTTTATTAGTAATGGCTGATCAGATGGTACCATTTCTTACTGGTGCATACGGGAACAAGAGTGTTAAAACACCAAATATGGATAAACTGGTAAGTGAAGGAGTCCGGTTTGATTCTGCATACACTCCCTGTCCTACCTGTGCGCCTGCGAGAGCTAGCTTGATGACGGGAAAATATATCTCTAATCATAAAGTGATAGATAACGCAGCACCATTAAAATGTGATGAGCCAACTTTATGTCACTATTTATCGATACAAGGTTATGACACTGTGCTGAGTGGAAAGATGCATTTTATCGGCCCTGATCAACAACATGGCTTTGAAAAAAGGCTAGTAACCAATATATATTTTGCTGATTTTGAGTGGACTGTGAAAAGGGAAGTTGATTGGGACTATGCTCCTGTTCATAAGAATCCTGTTGCTATTGATTATGTAACTGGGGGACCAAGGCAGTATAGTATGCAGTTTGAATATGATGAAGAAGCACATTTCCGTGGGTTACAATACATTTATTCAAGAAGAATGCAAGTTGGAGGAACTCTACAGAAGCCTCCGAAGATAAGAGACACAAGACCATTTTTTTTATGTGTTTCATATAATCACCCCCATGAACCCTTCCATCCTAGTAAGGATTTGTGGGATATGTATGAAAATGAGGAGATAGAAATTCCTAAATTCCCCAAAAATATGGAAAAAAATTATAGTGCTATGGATATATGGCTTAATAAGTTTCATGGTGTACATAAAGTAGATTTGAAAAACAAGGAAGCCTTAAAGAATATGAGGAGGGCTTATTATGCACTAGTAAGTTATATTGATAAAAAATTAGGAGAACTTATTAAAGCACTTGAAGACACTGGACTTAGAGACAATACTATAATAATCTTCACAAGTGATCACGGGGATATGTTGGGAGAAAAGGGAATGGTGCAAAAGAGGTGCTTTTATGAATATTCATGTAGGATACCATTAATAATTAATTTTCCTGATGGTTGGAGTAGTGGTACAAAAGTTAATCAACATGTATCATTATTGGATTTAGCTCCCACTATTTTGGATATAGTGGGTGTACCTGAAGAAAAGAGGCTTCCTATGGATGGTAAAAGCTTAATTCCTCTTTTAGACAATAGTGATAATAAAGAAAGAGTAGTTTACTCTGAATTTCATACTGAAGGAGTTTTAGTGACCTGCTTCATGATACGGAAAGGAAAATATAAATATATTTATATTCACAATAACGAAGCCCAGTTATTTGACCTTGAAAATGACCCTGGCGAGTGGAAAAATCTCTCAGGGAATCCTAAATATAAAGATATAGAAGATGATTTAAGGACATGTATCTTAAAAGAGTTCAACCCTGAAAAAATTGAAGAAGTGGTTAGGGAAAGTTTACAGAAAAGAATGTTAATAAAAGAGGCTATGAAAATAACTGGTACAAAATGGGACTACTATCCTTATTTTAATGCTTCTGAGCAGTACTGGAGAGACGAATAATCTTAGAAATATAAATATTGAAAGTATTACATATGAAAAAATTAATATTATTAAAAACGATCATTTTACAGTGAACCGGTTGGCGTAACCGGTAAATTGGAACCGGTTAAATTAATAATCTTATTGATAGAAAGGATTTAGAATGAAATTTTCTTCTTCTATTGAATTATTATTTACTGAATATCCTTTTCTAGAGAGAATTAAAGCCTCTAAAGAGCATGGTTTCAATGGAATTGAGTTTTGGAACTGGGAAGAAAAAAATATTGAAGATATCGAAGAAGAATGCTCAAAAAATGATTTAAAGGTCGTAACTTTTGTTGGCAATGTGAAAGGGCAAATGGTTAATCCAGATGATAATGAAATATTTGTACTTGGAGTAAGAAAGTCTATTGAGGTTGCACAAAACCTAGATTGCAAGAGTTTGATTCTGACGACTAATACCCTTGCTGAAGATCGTTCCGTAACAGCTCTTCCAAGAAAAATATCTGATTACGAAAAGAAAGAAAATACCATAAGGGGTCCTTTTGGAACTTGACGATATTGCAAAAGAATCAGATATTATATTAAATCTAGAACCATTAAATGTAATAGTTGACCATAGAGGTTATTTTCTTAGAAATTCAAGTATGGGATTTAATATATTAAAAGCAATTAATAGTAAAAATATAAAAATATTATATGATATATACCATATGCAAATTATGGAAGATAATATAATTAGAAATATAGAAGAAAATGTTGATTTAATAGGCCATATTCATATAGCAGATGTTTCAGGAAGACATGAACCTAGAACAGGCGAATTAAATTTTAGTAATATTCTCAGAGCTTTAGAGAAGATTGGTTATAATGGTTATATTGGTTTTGAATATATACCACTAAATAATACAGAAGCCTCCTTGGAAAGTGTAAAAAGTATCTTTAAATTTTAGGCTATTTATTGTTTTAAGATCTGGAGTGGATTTTATAGATTGGTATGAACCCCAAAAACTGGACACTTAACTATCTTAAGTCACAACAAGCTCACAGGATTTATTTTTAATAAATATATCCTCAAATTCTTCAGGTGGCAAATAGCCAAGTGAAGAATGAAGCCTTTTTCTGTTGTAGACATCTTCTATAAAATACGAGATTCTCTCTATAACATCCTGGTAGGTCTCATATTCCCATAGATACACTTCTTCTGCCTTTAGGGTTTTGAAAAATGATTCGATAAATGCATTATAATAGGGGCTACCCTTGGCAGACATGGAAACTAAAATACCATTTGCATTTAAAAGGTCTATATACTCACGGCTGCAGTACTGTATTCCCTTATCAGAGGATGAATAAGATCATCTGGAGATTCTGGAAAATAAAGGACACCCAATCTGGAAATAATGGGACACCCATTCTGGTTTTTAGCGGACACCAAAAATCATCCATAAATCCTAAAAGAATTTAGTTAAAATACTCCTATTATAAAATAGTCAAATAGGAGTAAAAAGATGAAGAAAAAGAGGATAAGTATGGACAAAATAAGAGAAATATTAAGACTGCATGAGGAGCTAAATTTAAGCTTAAGAAATGTAGCAGCCGCGCTCTCTATATCAAAAACAGCAGTAAGCAGATATGTATCTGAATTTAAAGCCTGCAGTATCAGCTACAAAGATATAGGTAAATTAACTGACAGCCAATTGTATGAACTTTTATGTGGCAGAAAGAAAAAATCTAAAAAATATAGAGAACTTGAAGAAAACTTTTGCTATTTTGCAAAGGAGCTTAAAAGAAGAGGCGTTACCCTAAAGCTACTATGGGAGGAATATATAGAAAAAAATCCTGATGGATACAGTTACGCACAAACTGCCTGGCACTACCGGGTATGGAGACAGGCAAGCAAGGCCACAATGCATATGGAACATAAGGCAGGAGATAAGACCTTTGTAGATTTTGCAGGAGAAAAATTTAAAATCGTAGATAGAAAAACAGGAGAAATAAAAGAAGTAGAAATATTTATTTCCATCCTTGGAGCAAGCCAGCTTGCTTATGTAGAAGCTACAGAATCTCAAAAGAAGGAAGACTGGATACGAGCAAATGAAAATGCATTTCAAAAATTCGGTGGAGTAACTGCTGCAATAGTTCCTGACTCATTAAAATCTGCAGTAAAAAAGCCATGCAAATATGAACCGGATATAAATCCCGAATATGAGAATTTTGCAAGGCATTATGGCACTGTAATTCTGCCTGCCCGGTCAGGAAAACCAAGAGATAAATCACTCGCAGAAGGCTTGGTTAAAATTGCCTACCAGAGAATACTTGCTCCCTTGAGAAATGAAACCTTCCACTGTATTTCTGATTTAAATGAGGGAATATTTTCCCTAACTGATAGACATAACAGAATACCTTTCCAGAGGCTTAAAATAAGCAGGTATGAGCTTTTTTTAGAAACAGAAAAAGATAAGCTGATCCCTCTTCCCAAAGAAAGATATGAATTTAAAAGATTTGCCTTTCCAACGGTACAGCCAAGCTATCATGTCTATTTATCCGAAGATATACATTACTACAGTGTTCCCTTTAGGCTTATCGGCAAAAAGGTAAAGATAATCTACTCAGCTACTTCAGTTGAGATCTACCATAACAATAGAAGGATTGCATCCTACAAGCGGGACAGGAGGCAAGGTGGATACTTGACAATCAATTATTTATATAATATTATGAAAACCGGTTGCGCTAACTGGTTGCATGTAACCGATTAATAAAAATATTTATATTTGTAAAATTAGAAAATCTTTTTAAATTATTTAATAAGGAAAGGACTTTAGATGAAATTTTCAGCTTGTATTGAATTATTATTTACTGAACATTCCTTTTTAGAAAGAATAAAAAAAGCAAAAATGTCTAATTTTGATGCCATTGAATTTTGGGATTGGAAAGAAAAAGATATAGAAGCGATTAGGTTTGAATGTAATGATAATGATATAAAAATTGCCGCATTTGTAGGGGATACAAAAGGACAAATGGTTAATCCAGATGATAATGAAGAATTTATAGAGGGTGTGAAAGAATCAATAAATATTGCTAAAAAGTTAAAGTGTAAAAATCTCATTTTAACTACCAATATTCTTACAAAAGACCGATCAGTTGAACCCCTATCTCAAAAAATTTCTGAAGATGAAAAGGAGCAGAATATATTTAGGGTATTATCAGACCTCGCTCCAATTGCTGAAAAATCAAATATTATTTTAAACATAGAACCTTTGAATGTAATTGTGGATCATAAAGGTTATTTCTTAAAAAATTCCAAAAATGGATTTGATTTATTAAAGAGAATTAACAGTAAAAATATTAAACTGTTATATGATATTTATCATTTGCAAATAATGGAAGGAAATTTGATAAATAATTTAAAGCAAAATTTAGATTTAATTGGACATATTCATATTGCAGATGTACCCGGTAGACACGAACCAGAGACAGGAGAAATAAATTATAAAAATATATATAGGAAACTAAGAGAATTGAATTTTGAAGGTTTTATTGGTTTTGAATATATTCCATCTAAAAATACTGAGTTGTCTCTAAATATAATAAAAAAAATCTTTAATTTTTAAACTAGCCTAGTTAATAAGCGAAAAGCCAAGAAGGTGATTGTATGAATAAGCAAAAAAAATTAGATATGTATATAAAAATGTTAAAAATAAGATTTTTTGAAGAAGAAGCAGCAAAACAAATAAGGTCTGGTATGCCTGGCTTTATTCATTCTTATGTGGGGCAGGAAGCTGTTGCTGTAGGAGCATGTTCTGCCATTAGGGAAGACGATTATATTACTTCAACACATAGAGGACATGGTCATCTGATTGCCAAAGGAGCGGAGCTATCAAAAATGATGGCGGAACTTTGGGGGAAGATAACTGGATATAACAAAGGTAAAGGTGGATCAATGCACATTGCTGATTATGAGTTAGGAATACTGGGTGCTAATGGCATTGTTGGCGGAGGTATTCCCATTGCTACAGGTGCAGGGTTATCTATAAAAATTGATGGACTAGATAAAGTTGTTTTGTGTTTTTTTGGTGATGGAGCGGCAAATCAGGGTACTTTTCATGAAGCCATAAATATAGCATCTGCTAATAAACTACCAGTAGTGTATATTTGTGAAAATAACCTCTATGGAGTAGGCACTTATCAGCCTTCTGTAAGAGCTATTGATGACATAGCAGATAGGGCAAGTGGTTATGGAATACCTGGAAAAATAGTAGATGGAAATGATGTAGAAGCTGTATATGAAACTACCTTAGATGCTGTAAAAAGAGCCCGAAATAGAAAATGCCCTACCCTGATTGAGTGTAAAACTTATAGATGGTATCCCCATTTTGAGGGAGATAAAGAAGTCAGGCCACCACAAGAAGTTAGTAAGTGGAAGGCTAAAGATCCGATAGAGAGATATAAAAAGCAGCTTTTTAAGGAAAAGCTGCTGGATGAAAGTAGGAATCAGAAAATAGTCTCTTCTGTTATTGAAGAAGTAAGGTCAGCAGTAAAATTTGCCATAGAAAGTTCTGATCCGGAGCTGCAAGAAGCTCTAGCAGATGTTTATAAATAGCTGAAAGGAGATAAATATTGGTTCGTGAAATAACTTTTTCAGAAGCTTTAAGAGAAGCAATTGATAGTGAGATGGAAAGAGACAGTGGTGTAATTTTGATAGGAATAGATATTGGTCCCTATGGAGGAGCCTTTAAAGTTACCGAGGGATTATATGATAAATATCCGGGCAGAGTATTTGATATGCCCATATCTGAAGCGGGTTATACTGGCTGTGGTGTAGGAGCAGCAATAACTGGAAAAAGACCAGTAATAGAATTACAGTTTACAGACTGGATCACTATTGCCTCAGATCAATTAGTAAATCAGGCAGCAAATATACATTATGTGCTGGGGGGTAAAGTAAGTGTTCCTCTGGTTTTGAGAGGACCCTGCGGGGGATATGATAATGCTGCCGCTCAACATTCTCACAATTTTGAGAGTTGGTTCGCTTTTATACCTGGTTTAAAGGTAGTTTGTCCCTCTACTCCCTATGATGCTAAAGGACTGCTTATATCTGCTATCCAGGACGACAATCCAGTAATATTTTTTGAACATAGAAAGCTTTATTATATCAAAGGTGAAGTCCCAGAAGAACAATATATTATACCTATTGGTAAAGCAGATATAAAAAGAAAAGGAGAAGACCTAACTATTGTGACTTATTCTTTTATGACAAAAAAGTCACTGGAAGCCGCAGATATTTTGGCAAAAGATGGAGTTAGTGTAGAAGTTATTGATCTTAGAACAGTATCACCTATTGATAAGAATGCTATTTTAGAAGCGGTTAAAAAGACTGGGAAATTACTTATAGTGCAGGAGGCCTGGTCCAGATGTTCGGTATCTTCTGAAGTAGCAGCCATTATTGCTGAGGAAGGAATAGAATACCTGGATGCACCAGTTAGGAGGATAACTGCTAAAGAAGCGCCTATACCTTTTTCACCTGTGTTAGAAAATTACATATTACCTCAGGTGGAAGACATTGTTAGAGAATCTAAAGAATTATTAAAGTAGACAGATTAGATATCTAAATGTTATTGGAAAACAAGACAGCTATAGTTACCGGAGGAGCTAGAGGAATTGGGAAAGCTATTTGCCATATGTTCTGCAAAGAAGGGGCAAGCATAATATTAGCTGATATTGATATATTTGGAGCAAGGAAAACTGCAGAGTATATATCAAATCATTATGATAGAAAATGTATTCCTGTAAAGGTGGATATATCAAATAAAGAAGATGTAAAAAAAATGGTAAAAGAAGCTATTAATACTTTTAAAAAAATTGACATACTGGTTAATAATGCTGCTATCTTTTTTCAAGAGCTAATTATAGATATGAAAGAGGAACAATGGGAAAAAATAATGGATGTAAATTTAAAGGGAACTTTCCTCTGTTCCCAAGCCGTAGCCCAACAGATGTTAAAACAAAAAAGTGGAAAGATTATTAGTATCTCTTCATGTACTGCCAAAAAACCAACTTTAAAAGAAGGAGCATACGCTGCATCAAAAGCAGGAATTATAGGATTTAATCGTGTACTTGCAGCGGAATTGGGACCTTATGGAATTAATTGTAATGTCATTCTTCCTGGTGCAATTGATACTGAGATGATTAGAAGTACTTTTCTTACTACACCGGAAATAGAAAAGCAATGGATAGAAAAAACTGTATTAAAGAGGTTGGGAAAACCCGAGGATGTAGCAAAAGTCGCATTATTTTTGGCATCTAATCTTTCAGATCATATAACTGGGGAAGGTATAGTAATCTCGGCAGGAGAGATGATGAGTCAATAGAAAATTTTAAATTATGATAGTGGATTATAAAGATGATAAAAGAAAATGATGTTTTACAAAAAACTTCTGGAGTAAAAAAGATAGTTAATATATTTTTAAGAGAGAGAGCAATATCAATTTTTTTAATGATAATTGTAATTATAATAGTGATGTTCTTTATACGTCCTGATATTTTTTTCTCATATGATAATTTGAGAGTGATACTCAATAATATGGTTTTTGATGCTACTATAGTTATTGGTATGACAGTAGTAATGGTTGGCGGTGGTTTTGATCTTTCTGTTGGATCTATTCAATCTCTAACTGCCCTAGTGACGGCACAAGCTTTGTTAATTTGGAAATGGGATGTTCTACCAGCGATTCTTTTGGGTATGTTATGTTCTTTAATTATTGGAATCTTAAATGGTTCAGTAATTGCGAAAATTGGCGTAAATCCGTTTATTACCACGCTAGCTACCAGGAGTCTAGTAAAAGGAATAGCAATACTTATTGGTGCCAAAGGATTTTTTTATATTCCCCCGGGTATAGATAAAATTGGACAAACTCAGTTATTTGGGTTAATTGTACCCTTTTGGGTAATGTTATTTTTAATAATTGTCGTTCAATTACTAATGTGGAAAAACAAATACTTTAGACAATATTATTATTTAGGTGGAAATGAAAAAGCTGCGGTTTTGTCTGGTATAAAAGTTGGAAAAATTAAAACAATATCATATATAATATCAGCAGTAATGGCTGGTCTTGCTGGAGTCTTTTTTGTTGCTAGAATGAGTGCCGCAGTTACTTCTGTTGGTGAAGGTGCAGAATTAAGAGCTATTACAGCTGTTATTTTGGGAGGTGCAAGTTTATCTGGAGGTAGAGGAAGTATTTTAGGTTCTTTTCTTGGAATAATTTTTATGAGGATTTTAGATAATACATTAATAATAGCACGTGTATCATCCTACTGGAGTCTTGTCGCTGTGGGCGTTATTCTATTAATTGCAGTCATATCAGATACTGTTACTAGAAGACTAAAAGGTTAAGTTTAATTAGATTTAAATAAATATTCAGTAAGGGTTAAAAATATAAGGTAGAAAGGAGGTATTATAGAAAAGGTTAAAAATATAAGGTAGAAAGGAGGTATTATAGAAAAAAGTAAGTAAAAATATTATAGTTAAAAAGCATTTTAAAGAAATGGGGATTAAAAAATGAAGAATATATGGATACTTTTGTTGGCAGTTGTTTTAGTAGCGTCAATGTCTTTGACATTAACGAGTTGTAAAGAAGAAGCAGCTGAAGAAGTAGTAGAAGAAGCAGCTGAAGAAGTAGTAGAAGAAGCAGCTGAAGAAGTAGTAGCGGAGGAAAAAGAGGTATATTATTGGGTTTCTCAATTTAAAAATCATCCACTATTTGTAGGCGAAGACCAGGTAGGAGCCAAGATGGCAGCAGATGAATTGGGAGTTGAAGTTGAGTTCATTGGACCTGATGAAATCGACATGCCTGCATTTATTGCAGCAATAGAGCAAACTATTTCTTTAAATGCTGCAGGAGTAATGGTTGTTGGATGGGACCGTGCTTTGGCTGAAGCTATAGACACTGTATATGATGCTGGAATACCTATAATTACTGTAGATGCAGATATTCCTAGTAAAAGGATGGCTTTTGTTGGGTCCTCTTGGTATGACCAGGGATTTATGCAAGCTACATATATGGGTCCATTAATTAATGGACAAGGTAAGGTAGCTTTAATGGGGATAATAGGTGCAGCTAATACTAATGAAGCAACTCAGGGTTTTACAAATTACATGGCAGCCAATTATCCGGATGTTGAAGTAATTGGCCCCTATGATGATGAAGCTTCTAATGAAAAAGCTGCTCAAGTAACAGCAGACTTAATTATTGCTGATCCGGATATAGTAGGTTTTGGAGGATTTGATTCTAGCAGTGGACCCGGTATAGCTCAGGCTGTAAAGGAAGCAGACAAAGTTGGTGAAATTATAGTAACTTGCGTAGATATAGGTGAACAGCATTTAAATCTTGTAAAGGAAGGTGTAATATCAGCTGCAGTTGGCCAAAAAAGAATATTTTTTGGTTATTATGGGTTAAAGATTCTGTATGATATAAACCATAATGGTATTGAGTTTACACCTAATGATAAGGCAGCAGGGATTACAAATGTGCCTCAAAATGTATACACAGGATTTATTGTAGCAACACCTGAAAATGTAGATACATTGTTAGAGACACTTGAATAAGTTAAAAAGTAAATGTAATAATAATTGAGACCTTATCAAGTAGATGCTGATAAAAGCATCTACTTGATAAGTAAAGTGTAATATAGAAAATAATACAATATTTCGAAAATTAATAAAACATTTAATTATATTGAAAGAATAAGATAATAGTTATAATAATTTGGATTACTTTGTTTAAGAGAGATGAAAAATAATGAATTTAAATTCAAGAGAAAGAGTAAACAGAGCACTCAATCACTTAGAGCCTGATAGAGTACCTATAGATAGTGGTGGTACTGTGTCTTCAATACATGAAGAAGCTTACAGAAATTTATTAAAGTATCTTAATATTGAGGAAGAAGTAACTGCTCAGGTAGACAACCGAGCAGCATTTCCCAGTGAAGAAATTTTAAAATTTCTTGGTGTTGATTTTAGATATATTTATCCTGATGTTGGAACATATTGGATTTTTAGTGAGGAGGAAGATGGTTCGTTTGTAGATGAATTTGGAGTTAAATATAAAAAAGGTAGGTATTACACTGATATCACATATCATCCATTAAGGGGCCTTTCTTTGGAAGACGTGAAAAAATATAAATTTCCGGACCCAAGTAACCCTATAAAGTATGAAAAATTAAGGGAAAGAGCTTTAAAAATTCGTCGTGAAACTAATTATTCTTTAGTATACGCTCCTTGTTTTTGCATACATTATATGATGTGGCAGCTTAGGGGAATGGATGAGGCAATGACGGATTTAGTAATAAATCCAGAAATTGCCAAATATCTTCTAGACAAAACCGTAGACTGGGTAATGGAAACGTTCGAGCATGCTTTAAATGAAGTAGGAGATTTAATTGATATATTTTGGGTTGGAGATGACTTGGGAACACAACTTGGACCGATGATTGACCCCGTAATTTTCAAGAGAGAAATGGTTCCTAGACATAAAAAAGTTATAGATTTTTGCAAAACAAAAACTGATGCCAAATGTGCTTATCATTGTTGTGGATCAGTATATTGGTGCATGAATGACTTAATTGAAATGGGTGTAGATATTCTCCATCCTTTACAAGCAAATGCAGTAGGAAATGAAGATCCTGAGAAAATAAAAAAAGAATTTGGTAAAAAATTAACATTTCATGGTGGTACAGATAATCAAGGGACGTTTCACCTAGATAAAAGAATAATGTTGATAAGTGTTTTAAAAAAAATAAAGTACCTTGCTCCTGGTGGAGGTTATATATTCTCATCAGGACACAATATTCAAGAAACGTGTCCTCCTGAGAATATTGTTGCATTGTTTGAATGTGCTAAAGAGTTTGGAACTTATCCAATTGATGTAGAAAAAATAGATAAAGAAATTGAAAAATTAGAGAAAAGCCTAAAAAAGTCTAAGTAAAGGTTCCTATAATTAAAAAACTAAATTAACAGGGATGCGAGTATGCCAAAGAAAATCTTACTTGAAATGAGAAATATAAATAAAAGATTTGGCGCAGTTGTGGCTATTGATAATGTTGATTTCGAAATCTATGAGGGTGAAATCTTAGGTTTGCTTGGAGATAATGGGGCGGGAAAATCAACTTTAATAAAAATAATTTCTGGTGCACTAAAGGAAGATAGTGGAGAAATCTTTTTTAAAGGGGAAAAATTAAATATAAGGAATCCAAGAGATGCCATTGATTTAGGAATTGAAACAATTTATCAAGATTTATCTCTCTATGATAATCTAGAATTTTCAATGAATATATTTGCGGGTAGAGAATATGTAAAGCAAGGATTGGGGAGGATATTTGGTTATGTAGATGTTAGTAGAATGAGGATGGAATCAGGAAAGGTTTTGGAGGGAATGTCAATTAATATGCCAAGAGAAAGAGAGGTAGTTGAGAAATTCTCTGGTGGTCAAAGACAGGCAATTGCTATTGCAAGAGCTGCTTTTTGGGGTAAGAAAATGTTATTAATGGATGAACCTACAGCAGCACTTGGTGTAAGGGAGTCTGGAAATGTTTTAGCATTAATTAAGGAATTCATAAAAAGAGTTAAAGGAATTGTAATAATTACACATAATATTGACCACATTATAAATGTAGCAGATAGAGCAATTATTTTAAGAAGAGGAAAAAGAGCAGGTTCAGTAGAATTTAAAAAATATAAAGGTAAAAGTGAAGAATTACATAATGAAATCGTAAAAATAATAACTGGTTTCGAAAGCATTAGCAATAACCAAGTAACTTAAATTTTATTAAAATAAAATAAATTATATGTCTCAAACATGGATGACAAAAATGGAAGGTTAATTCTATGAATTCAAGAGAACGTATTATTGTCACTCTAAATCATAAAGAACCAGATAAAGTCCCAATTGATTTAAATGGCACCAATTGCACTTCATTAACAAGAACAGCATATAATAATTTACGTAAATATTTAAATATAGAGGAAGATAAAAACCCTAATATCTCAACAATGGTTATGGATACTATAAGAGCTAAAGAAGATATCTTGCAGTTATATGAAATAGATACTAGATCAATTTACATGAAAGATCCGCTGGAATCTAGTGGAAATACAGGCAAAGATGGTTCTTTTGAGGATGTTTATGGAATTTGGTGGAAGCCTGCATCTTATTATTATGATGCAATTGATCGGCCCTTAAAAGAGGGAACTATTAGTGAACTAAAAAGAGCAAAGTGGGAGAATTTCCAGGATAGAAAAAAAGTAAAAGGTTTAGGCGAAAAAGTGAAAAGGCTTTATGAAGATACATCGTATTGTTTAATTACTGATATTCATAGCTTTGGACCTTTCGAGGGTGGATGCATGTTAAGAGGATATGATAATTTTTTAATTGACTTGGCATCTAACCAGAAATATGCAGAAGCACTTTTAGGTAAAATAACTGAAACTGCTATAGCTAAATGGGGGATGTTTTTAGATGAGGTAGGAGAATATGTGCAAGTAGTTGCTTCAGGAGATGATGTGGGTATGCAAATGTCGACCTATATTAGTCATGAAATGTATAGAAAATATATTAAACCTCGTCATAAGCAAATATTTGATTTTATACATTCAAGGACAAAGGCTAAAATATTTTTACATTCCTGTGGATCTGTTTATGATTTGATCCCAGATTTTGTTGAGGAGGGTGTAGATATATTAAATCCTATTCAGAGAAGTGCGGCTAAAATGGATATTAAAAAGCTAAAAAAGGAATTTGGAAATGACCTGTCTTTTTGGGGTGGGGGGATAGATGTACAAAAACAGCTTCCTTTTTACTCATTAAAAGAAATTGAAAATGAAGTTAAAGGGACGCTTGAAATAATGGCTCCAGGTGGTGGATATATATTTTTCCCTACCCATAATATTCAAGCGGATGTCTCACCTGACCGGATTAATTGTTTATTTAGAAGCGTTATAAAGTATAGAAATTATAATGGTCTTTGAAAGTTGTTAGTTAACTCAAAACTATTTTTTATGTAAACTGCTTTTAATATTTGAAAAATAACCTATGGAAAATAATAGTTTTAAAAATAATATTTTGAAAGAAATTAATAAGAAGAAAGAAAAGATTCAAGATTATTTACAACAAAAAGATTACGACGGCGTTATAATTGGCAGACGTGATAATTTTTCTTGGTTTACTTGTGGGGGTGATAATAAAGTTCTAAATTTTGCTGAGTATGGATTTTCAGTTCTTTTAGTTTATAAAGATAAAATTCAACTTATTTCTCAAATTATGGACGGGCAAAGGGTTATAGATGAAGAATTGCAGGGGTTAGAAGTAGAATATATACCCTTGAAATGGTATGAAAAAACTAGGAAAAAAATGCTTTCGGATTTGATAGAAGATAAAAGAGTATTATCTGATATTCCTATTAAAGGAGCTATTTACTACCCTCAAGCATTATATTCCCTGCATTATCCTTTAAATGATCTGGAGATTGAAAGACTAAGGTGGTTGGGGGAAAAATCCGAAGAAGTGATTAGATATGTAGCAGATAATATTAATCCTGGGATGAAGGAAATAGAAGTAGCAGGAATGTTCTTAGGAGAGTATGGGAAACTCGGAATTGAATGTGAAGTTCTGTTAATTGGAAGTGATGAAAGAATTAGCAAATATAGGCATCCAATACCTACTGAAAAGAAAATTGAAAAATTTGTTCTTCTCCATCCGGCAGTGAAAAAATGGGGGCTCCATGCAAATGTAACCAGAATGGTAAGTTTTGGTCCTCAGCCTTCTGACATAAAAAATAGATTTGAGGCAACCTGCAAAATTGCTGCAACAGCTATAGGTATGTGCAGGCCTGGAGAAAGATTTTGTAATATATTGGAAGAGCAAAAAAGGTTATATAAACAATTAGGCTATGAAGAAGATTGGGATAGGCATTTTCATGGGGGGATAACCGGGTACTTATTAGCAGATTCAATAATCTGTACGGATCCTAAAGCCATGGTAAAGTTAAAACAGCCATGTGATTGGTTTATAACCATTACTGGAGTAAAAGTAGAAGAATTAAGTTTAAATACTGGCGATGGAATTGAAATCTGCTCAGTGAAAGGTAATTGGCCAGCTAAAGAATATGGATATAATGGGCAGGTTCTTACAATGCCGCAAATTTTATATAAATGAATAAATTAATAAAGGAGAGTTTAGTGTCGAAAATAAAAAGTGCAATCATTGGTACAGGATACATCAGTGGTTTTCATATAGATGCTATTAGGAGAACAGGGATTGCAGAAGTTTTAGCTTTATCGGATATTAATAATGAATTGGCTCAGAAAAAGGCACAAGAATATTCAGTGCCTAAGTATTATAGATATTTAGATGAATTGTTAGCCGATGAAGATATTGATGTGATTCATAATTGTACACCTAATAATCTTCATTTTAAGATTAATAAAAAGATTATAGAGTCGAAAAAACATGTTTTTTCAGAAAAACCATTAGCTCTAAGTAGTGATGAGAGCTATAGTTTGGTAAATTTGATTAAAAAAAATCCCAAAATTGTTGGTGGTGTAAATTTTAATTATAGAATGAATCCATTAGTTCAAGAAATGAGATATAAAGTAAAAAAGGGTGATATTGGCAAGCCTTTATTAGTCCATGGGTCTTATTTACAGGATTGGTTATTATTTGATACTGATTATAATTGGCGTGTTAATTCCAAAATAGGTGGTAATTCCAGGTGTATTGCTGATATAGGTTCTCATTGGATTGATTTAGCCCAAACTATTTTAGAAGATAGGATTGAAGAGGTGTGTGCAGATCTAGCAACAATACATAAGACAAGGAAAAGACCTACAACACAAGTTGAGACCTTTTCTTTATCAAAAGATATTGAATATGAAAATGAAGAGATAGATACAGAAGATTATGGCTCAGTAATGTTTAGAATGAAAAGTGGTATACATGGTGTATTTTACGCTTCACAAGTAAGTGCAGGTAGAAAATGTTTTCTCAATATAGAGATTGATGGTTCAAAGAGTTCAATGTATTGGAATCAGGAATTAGCAGATTGGATGTGGATAGGTAACAGAGATAAGGCTAATTTTCAAATAATGAGGAATCCAAATTTGATGACTAATGAAGCTAAGAAATACACTGTTTTGGCTGCGGGTCATCCTGAAGGATGGAATGATGCAGAGAAAAATAATATTCAGAGTTTTTATAAATATATAATAGATGGTAAAGAGATGGGGAAAGATCATCAAGATTTTGCTTCTTTTGAAGAAGCATCATATATTTTAAAAGTTGTAGAAGCTATATTAGAGAGTGACAAAGAAAAAAAGTGGAAAAAAGTAGATTTAATGAATTAGAAAGATAAGTGTCAAGATGGCTACTTATAAGGATATTGCAAAATTAACTGGAGTCTCAAAAACAACAGTTTCGCATGCAATTAATAAAACAAGATATGTAGCTCCAAAAACATTAGGAAAAATAGAAAAAGTAATGAAAGAATTGAATTATTACCCAAATTTACTTGCCCGTAGTTTGGCAACTGGAAAAACAAATACTATTGGTTTTGTAATCTCAAATATTAGAAATCCTGATTATTCAGAATTAATAAGCAGTATAGAGGAACTAGCTAATAAAGAGGAATATAACATTTTTTTGTGTGATACAGACTTTGATATAAATATTGGTATGAAATCTGTTACTGCATTAATAAATAAAAAAGTAGACGGAATTATCTGTGTTATGAGTCAGGCTAATTTAATAATAATAAAAGAGCTTCAAGATTCGAAGATTCCATTTGTACTTTTGGACAGTGATGATAAAAAAGGAGGTTATGATTTGACCTATATTGATTTTAAACCCGGAATGATTGAGGCTATAGATTATTTAATTTCATTTGGGCATAAAAAGATTTATTTTATTACCGGCCCCTTAAAATTAAAGACTGCTAGAAGAAGGCGAAATATTTTCATCGAAGGTGTTGAAAGGTATAAAGATATAAAATATAGGATATTTGAGGGCAATCATAAACTTGAAGGCGGTATTAAAGCTGCCAAAGAAATAGTTGATTCAAAAGATTTACCTACTGCAATAATGTGTTCAAATGATTTTTCTGCAAGCGGTGCAATGAGAGAACTAATTTCAATTGGCTTAAAAATTCCTGAAGACATATCAATAATTGGCATTGATAATTGTAATTTATTATGTACTCTAACTGTACCTGCGCTAACTTCTATTGATATATTTAGATATAATACAGGAAGATGGGCATTTGAGATGTTAATGAACAGAATTAAGAGAAGAGAAAGGCCAATACAGGAAAAAATAATCAAAACTAAATTAGTAATACGAGATAGTGTGGCAAAAGCTAAAAATAATTAATTATCCATCAAGTGCTTTTTGAGTTATATTTTTAATAAGAGGTGAAAATAGTAATGTGGATGATGATGCAAAGATCGGCTGTAGAAGATTATATCAGTTTTAAAGAGAAGAGGGTAAAAAATTAAAATTTTGTGCTTTCACAAAACTAAGGCTAAGAAATTTTTGTTCTGCACGCCCATTTAAGATAGGGAAAATAAGATAAAAAGATTAAAAAGTGCCTTCTGAAGCCTGTATCAAATAAGAGTTTTAGCAGATGGAGGGCAGTTAAAAAAGAGGTAGTGATTGGGATTCTTTATAGATAAAGGTTTCCAAATTTTGCGAAAGTAACAATCTAATAAAATAAGAAGGAGGGAAATTTGATGTTTGATGAGAAGTTATTTTTAGAATTAAATAAGGAAATTAATAGTATGAAAATCTTTGATACGCACGAACACTTGATGTACGAATATGAGAGAAGAGAAAAAGATATTGATTTTTTTTATTTTTTTACTCTGTATACCTCTACTGATTTAATTAGCTCGGGTTTAGATATAAAAGGGTTTTATAAATTACATGACTGCACTATTAAATTAGAAGATAAATGGAAAATTTTTTCTCCTTACTGGGGATATATGAAAAATACCAATTATGCAAAGGTTATAAAAATTGCTGTAAAAGATCTCTATAAAGTAGATGAAATAGATTTTAATAGCATACAGATAATATCTAAGAAAATGCAGGATTACAAAAAGACTAATTATTACGATGATATTTTAGTAAAAAAAAGTAAAATAAAGTATATATTGAACGATCTAGATTCTGTTGATAAAAAAATTATAAGTAAAAAAAGTCCTGATAAGGACTATTATTTGCCAGTTTTAAGACTAGATGTTCCTTTTACTGTAAATTCCCGTAATAAAATTGAACAATTGGAAAGGGAATATGATGTGAGTATTGATTTCTTTTCCGATTTCCTAGGTTTGATAGATAAAATTTTTGAGGATAAAAATGGAAAAATTTATGGACTAAAGATAGCTATAGGTTATTGGAGGGATATAAATTTTTCAGAGGTTACCTTTGATGCTGCAGAAAAAAGTTTTCAAAAAATACTGAAGTTAAAAAAAAGAGATTATTTTTTTGAAGACTGCGTTGCTTTATCTGAACTTAGCGAATTTCAAGATTATATCTATCATTATAGTATTAGAAAGGCTATAGATTATAAACTACCTGTACAGATCCACACGGGTCCCCTAGAGTTAAATACTAATGATATCAGAAACACCAATCCTCTATATCTAACTGATTTATTATTAAAGTATAAAAATGGTAAATTTGATATTTTTCATGCTGGATATCCTTACACAGATGAATTAATCCTTATGATAAAAATGTATCCAAATTCATATTTTAACTTGTGCTGGATTCCTGCAGTATCAGAAAAATTATATATGGATATTTTAGATTTACTTATTGAACTTTTACCATCAAACAAAATATTTGGATTTGGTGGGGATTACTTTTTTATAGAAGGCACTTATGGTGCTCAAAAAATAGCAAGAAAAGCTATTACTCAAGTTCTGTATAATAGAGTAAAAGATAAGTATTTTACTTTTGAAGAAGCTATAGAGTTTGCACATAGGATACTTTATGAAAATCCTAAAAATATTTATCTTAAAAATTTAAATTAAACAATAAGGAGAAATTCTTTGAACCTAAATGGAAAAGTAGCTATTGTAGCAGGAGCTGGAAGAGGCATAGGTAGAGAGATTTCATTGGACTTAGCAAAAGAGGGATGCAATTTAGCTATTATTTCTCGAACAAAAATACAATTAGAAAGAGTCAGATTGGAAATCAAGAAACTAAATAGCAAAGCTATTGTAATTCCTTGTGATTTAAGTGATGTACAAAATGCTAAGTATATAGTAAATGAAACACTTAAGAACTTTGGCAATATAGATATCTTAATTAACAATGCTGGTATTCTATATTCTTCAAATCTTTTGAAGACTACAGAAGAACAATGGGATAGTACCATGGATATAAATTTAAAGGCGTTTTTTTTCTTATGCAAAGAAGTACTAAGATATATGATAAAACAAAAAGGAGGATATATAATTAATATATCTTCAACAGCGGCTTTGGAAGTTCCAGCGAAATGTGCAGTATATGGGATATCAAAACTTGGAGTAGTTGGATTATCACAAGCACTATGGGAAATAGCAAAAGATTATAATATAAAAGTATCTACTATTTATCCTGGCATGACTGATACACAAATGCTAAGAGATACAAATTCGCCTGTTGATCCAAAAAAATGGATGAAACCAAAAGATGTATCTAACTGTATATTATTTTTGTTAAAGCAAAGCAACAGGGTTATCATAAAAGATATAATACCTTGGGCTTCAAAATATGACAAAATATAGCTAAATTAGTGTTAAATATTTGGTAAAAATTTTAATTTAGCTTTTAACTTAATTGATAAGGGAGGAGTTTAAAATTAACAGCAAACAAAGAGTTTTATCAGCCATAAACCGCAAAAAGTCAGATCGTTTTCCTTGTTCATATGAGGCTACTTATGAAGTGACAGAAAGTCTTATCAGAACTCTGGGTTTAGACAAGATTGAAGTTGCAGATTTTTCTAGGTCAGGGTCAAATCAGCCAACTGTTTCTGAAGGGCGAGAATTTGGTATGGGTCATGAAATTGCTCTTCAGAAAAAACTAGGAGTAGATCAATCAATTGTTATCTGTCCTACTTCTGAAAAGGCAATAGGCAACTGGTGGGGTATGCCTCTGGTATCCCGTTTAGAGAATAGAAAACTTTTGGGTGTCTGGGGAATTGTATTTCAGGAATTTAAATATCCATATGGTACCTATATAGAAATAGACAGCTCTCCTTTGACTGAAGTAGATGATATATCCATTCTTGAAAAGCACCCTGTTCCATCTTTAGACCTCTGGAATTTCGATGCTTATTGCCAGGTTCTTAAAAACTATAAAGAATTCTTTGTATGGATGAATATGAACGGATGTTTTGATGTTGCCAGATTTACCCGTGGTACAGAACAGTTCTTTATGGACTTGGCTTATGAGCCTAAAAAAGCGGAAGTTTTGCTAGATAAAGTAAATGATCTAAATATAGCATTCTTTAAAGAAGCTATGGAGAAAGTAAAAGGTCTGGTAGACGGTGTGTATTTGGGCGATGATTTTGGTACACAGCAGGGTCCGGTTATTAGTCCTGATATGTGGCGAAAATATATAAAGCCCAGATACAAAAAATTAGTTTCTTTGATAAAAAGCCAAGGAATAAAATACTGTCAGCATACCTGTGGTGGAGTATATCATATTATACCTGATATGATCGAGATCGGGGTTGATGTATTAAATCCAATACAACCTCTGGCAAAGGACATGGAACCAGAAAAACTGGGGAAAGAATTCGGAAAAGATATTGCCTTTTATGGTGGTATAGATGAGCAGAGAACTCTTCCCCAGGGTACTCAGGAAGATGTAAAGAAGGAAGTTTATCACCGAATTAAAACTCTGGGAAAATATAATGGATATATTATTGCTCCTTCCCATGCATTTCAACCTGATACCCCTATAGAGAATGTTCTGGCAGTATATGAAGCTGTTTTGGGTTGCAAAATTGTCTAGATTGATATTTGTAAAATTTTATAAGGTAGCTAACAGAATCTAAAAGATTCTGAAAGAAAAAAAATTCTTTTAAAATAATACTAAGTGGTCTATTTCATAAATTGTGTTACGTATGTACATAGACAGAAGAGGGTGCATGTATTTCACCCCAAGATAGAAGTTCTTCAGTTGGTAAGGACTGGGACATTACTGGTTCATATTCTTTGATAATATGGTCAGTGGCAAGCTTGAGTTTTTCTTTAAGTTCTTTGCGGGTAAATTTCCAGCTAAATGGACGAGCCACTTCTTGATATCGGATTTGAAAATCTAATAGGCGTTTTTGTACTGCCTGAAGATCTGGAGAATCATTTGGAGTCAGTGCTTTTTTCTGGACAATAGCAAAATAGATTTCAATTTGGTTAAGCCAACTGGCATGCACTGGTAAAGGAACAGCAATAGCATTTGGCCATCTCTTCTGGAGACGTTTTGCAAAGGGTTGCCCACGATGGGAAGAACCATTGTCAATAATCCAAAAGACCCTATTGGCTGTTTTGTAAGGGATTTGCGACATCACTTGGTCCACCAATTTGTCAAATGGTTTAATTCCGCTTTTGGCCTCACAACGACCAAAGATTTTTGCTCTGTGAACATCCCATGCAGCAAGGTAAGCCCATGCCCCACCACGGGTATACTCATGCTCTACTCTCATAGGCTTTCCAGAACATGGAGGAGCAGTCGGATGCTTGCGAATTCTGGCTTGGATACCGGTCTTTTCATCAGCACAAATAACATAATCATTTGCTCCCAGGGGTAGGCCTTCCCATTGTTTAGCATACAGATCAAGTACCTTCTTGAGCTTTTTCAATGAATTTGGGATCTCTGGGATAAATCCAGGATCTATGAAACCAAGGACGATAGCATCTTCGTGCAACCATCGCCAAACAATAGAATCGCTCACTTAAGGGGACAATGGCTGAAGAAATCACCTCTCGAACAATTTCAGTGATACTGAACCGGCTTAAGGGTATACCTCTCTCTGCTGGAAGCTGGCAGGCAAGTGCCTTTATTTGTGCTATCTCCTCATCGGGAAAAAAAGAATGGTCGGCCAGCTCTGGGTTTATCCACAAGCCCTTGCTTTCGTTCATAGAAGAAACGCTTGCGCCACTTGCTAACCGTCTTTCTAGGAAGGTTAAGCTTTTTACCGATTTCCTTGTTTTCCATATCCTCTGCAGCTAAAAGAATTATTTGTGCTCTAATTACATCTTTATAAGGTGCCGTATATTTTCTGGCCAGTGAGTTCAAATATTTTTGCTCTTCATTAGTCAAAATAGTTTCAAATGGACTGCTTTTCGGCATGATACCCCCTTTCTCAAGAGATATCATACACACATTTTAGCTAAAAATCAACAAATAATACGTAACATCAATTATGAAAAGAACCACTAAGTCTTGACACTATTGGCTACGGAGGTTATTTCACAAAAGATTTTGAAAAGCTGTCATTGGAGGGTGCTGTCCGCAGGGCTGCAAAGTATGGCTATGACGCCGCATGTATTTTTGCCCATCGTCCACTTGGGTTCCCTATGGATTTTGATACTGACAGACGAAAAAAACTTGTAGATCTATATAATGGACTTGACCTTGAAGTAGGTGGAATTGTCTACTGCAATAATTTTGTAGACAGCAATCACGTACTTGTATTCAATACCGAAAAAGAAATCATGTTCACCAAGCAGTGTATTGACCTTGCTGTTGATTTAGGTAGCAATATTGTTCGAGTCATGGCTTCACTCTGGGGGTATTTTCAGAACCAGTGGGCGGGACAGGGTTACGGTCTACCAAGTTTTGAGGCACGCTCACGAAGAGTTTCCAGAGGGGAGGACTTCCTGGATGCTTGGCATCAGGTCTGCGTGGCATTGACTGAGGTATCAAAATACGCCAAGGATAAGGGGGTTACATTGGCTCTCCAAACCCATCCCGAAATTACCGGCAACAATGATGAAACCCTTCAAATGTTAGAGGAAGTTGGTATTGACAGTCTGAAAGTGGGTGTTGATCTTCAATAGTCCATCCGAGAGAAGTAATAAAACCGGTAATTAAAGAGTCAGCAGCTTCGGTAATATTTATACACAACCACCCCAGCGGTGATCCGG
>Ga0307378_10002690_pt1 | contig 26779 bp, 27 predicted proteins | sample UN1MG_FD_202238 | JGI IMG/M metagenome (GOLD analysis project Ga0307378, IMG submission 202238) | Soil microbial communities from Risofladan, Vaasa, Finland - UN-1 | ecosystem: Environmental > Terrestrial > Soil > Coastal area > Acid sulfate soil | place: Finland: Risofladan, Vaasa | collected...
ATATGTCGTCGGATGCGAGGCACAGGGTATGCGGCTGTGGTTCTTCACCGCAAATGCCCTGTAACGAAGCAGACGTCGTTGCGAGGAGCGAAGCGACGCGGCAATCTCATGCCTTTGGCGAATCATCATGAGATCGCCACGCTTCGCTCGCGATGACAATTTTATCATAGCACAGGTCGTCAAATCGGCCCGCCCGAAGGGTAAATTATGCCGACATATAATAAAAAGAAACGCATTTGAGACCGATTGAATGTTCTTCTAGAAGTAAGATCAGCGTAACGTGCAGATATCAATGAAAATAAATATTGGTGTCGGCATAATTTATGAATAAATCAGGCTATTTAATTCTCAAATAAAACTCTTTCACTGCTAATTTTTTATTATTTTTTAGCTTATAAATGAAAAAATATGATGAAAATTATTGACATTTTCAACTTTTATATTTCCGCAACGACAAAACTTTTCTGGAGGGATTAAAAACCATGAGAAAATGCAAATTTGAAGACCTAATTGATAATTATTTATTGAGCAGATTAGATATGGACAAAAAGAAGAAATTCGAGGAGCATTACTTTAACTGCTCCTGTTGCTTTGAGAAAATGGTGGAAAGAGACGAGCTTATTTCCGTCATCAAGCGCAAAGGGGATATGATTTTTCAAGATGAATATGCAGTGGAAGAGACAAAAGGCGGAACCTGGGTTGAAAAAATCGTTTCTCTTCTTACTCCTAAACAGTGGGCAACGGCAGCTGTTTCGGCTTGTCTGTTCCTCATCATCTGCTGTCTTTTCCTCTATGTTATCCCGAACCGTGGACCAACTCCGCCCCCATTTTCCATACCGGATGATAACACTGAAAGGGGGACACAAATAAAAATAAAAGTTATTCCCTCAAAAATTGAGTGGTCAAGATTAGATGAAGATGTTGAATATGAATACAAAATCTACATTTACGATAATGGGGATAAGTTGTGGTCAACCACAACAAAAGAAAATTTCATAGTCCTGCCAGAAGAAGTTAAAAGACGCATGATATTGGGTGAAATATATTCCTGCGAGGTAAAGGCTTTTTCTCCCCAAGGACCGCTTAAAGCTTCTGGCAAGACCGAATTCAAGATTCAGAAAACCGAGTAGAACTCTATCTTTCCACTTTTCTATCCTGAACATATTTCTCTCTAATATTCTTCCGTTTTTTTCTTTCGACCTAGATTCTCATTTCGATTCTAGGTCATGATCTGTGCCTATTTATTAAAAAGGTGCAATTAAAAAAATAAATTTTGAGCGGAATTCTGTAAATTGCTGATATTAATAGATTATCAGAGAATAATTAATGCCGGAGGAGGGACTCGAACCCACATGGAACTATACGTTCCGCTGGATTTTGAATCCAGTGCGTCTACCAATTCCGCCACTCCGGCACGTTCAGTGCCAATAACGAGGCCTTCGTACTTTTCCCTTGTTCAGCTCTTAATCTGATTCTTTTCTTCAAGAATCCTAAGAAACATCCTCCGCTGTTTATCTTTCTCTTAGTGTGGAGTAAATGAGTTGTTGAAGATTTTTTACAAACTCTATCTTTTCAGGCTTTGAAGGCCTGGCATTCTCAAAGGTTAATGGTGGTAAAAACTCAACCGTCAGACAAGATTTCTTGTAGCTTTTTATCTTGAGCAGATTCATAACCCATCTTATTGCTCTGTAGATAAAGATCCTGTCTGCAATATAACGCCAAAATATCTTCTTATCAATCGCAGGTCTCTCTTTAACAACACTGGGCACTATTTTTACTACCTTTCCTCGCTTGAAAAACATACTTGCCAACGTGGGAACGATTGTCTGGTAAACAGGGTTTTCAATGCCTTCGTGTGTTTTGCCTCCGCTTGGCGCAATTGCTATAGGAATATTATTTTCCAGGCTCTCCATGCACTTTTTTAAAGCTTGCTTATTTGTTCTTTGTTTCTCAAGCTTTCCTTCTTCTGTGTCAGGTTCCTGTAAATCTACAACTATAGCGTCAATCCTGTTTACTTGGGCAATAATGTATCTTGCTATGAAATCGATCAGCTTATTATAGAATGGCTTTGCCCAGCGTCTTCTTCTTATCTTTTCTTGAAATCCAAGAGGAAAAATTCCGTCTTCAATATCTTTTCTCAGGATTGGCAGGTATTTCTTGGCCGCTATCGTGACCTCAGCCAGAAATCTTATTTTGGGCGTATTTGGAGCAGCCACTCCCAAATGAATTGGTTCTCCTCGCCGGGTTGTGTGATTGTAGACATAGATTATCGGGCCATTTTTTGGAATGTTTTCCAACCCAACAGGTTTTGGTTTCGGGCAAACGGGAACTGTTCTTCCCAGAGTTCTTAGAAAGTTGTACGAGAAACTCAGCATCTTTCAAATAAATTAACATAGTGAAAATTTGAAGTCAAAGGCTACTTTTTGTAGGCTTTCAGGAGGTCAATGGCTTTGATGGCCACGTTATAGAGATACTTGTGGGATTTGTGACCGTTGGTCAGGATTGCAACCCCTGTTTTTTGATCCAGGTTACCTACCATAAAAGCCGTAAACCCAGGCACACTTCCGCCATGAGCAAAGTAGGTATCGCCTTTTCGCTGGGAGATCCACCAAGTCAGCCCGTATCCAGTTGACGCGTTCAGCCAGCCAGCACTGACCGGTCCATTGAACTGGTTGTACTGTCGTCTCATAACCTGTTTAAACGTTTCCTCGCGTATAAGACGATGCTTTTTGAAAACTCCTCTATTAAGATTGGCAATCAACCAGTGGGCCTGATTTGTTACAGTTCCGTATACTATTCCAGCCGGCCAAACATTTGCCTTCAGACGAATAGTCGGCACAAGGCTTCCTGTCTTCTCGTCGATAACATAGGGAATAGCCAGTCTCTCTTCCATATCAGGCCTTGGCGCAAAGGCAGTATCCTTCATTTCTAAGGGATCAAAGATATTTTCCTGGATATACTTCCTGTAGGGCACTTTTGAAAATCTTTCTATTAGATAAGCAATCAGGGTGTAAGCCATGTTGGAATAAACGACTTTGGTCATAGGTTGATTCTCGAGCTTGAGAGATTTGCTCAAATAATCTTTTATCGAAGGAGGTACCGTCTCACCCCATACTGCATGAGGACCAAAATCTTCTGGAAGTCCAGAGACATGGGTTAGAAGATGCCGGAACGTAACGGGTTTTCCAGGGTTCTCTCCTTGTATTTTAAAGTCGTCAAGATAGTAGTTAACCCGGTCATCGAGCCTGAACTTCCCCTCCTCCATCTGCTGGAGCAAGGCAAACATGGACATAGCCTTAAATGTGGAGCCAATGAGATAGACAGTGCTGGGAACTGCAGGAGTGTGGGCCCATAAATTGGAGTAACCGAAAGCGCCGGTCCAAATGATGCGATCTTCGTGGACAAGAGCAATAGTAGCTGAAGGAATCCTTCCTTCCAGCATCATTCGCTGGATCTCAGGTTCAAGATTGGCGACCAGGCGATCGATGTCAATTGACGAATCAGCTCTGCTTACGGCATTAAATAAAACCAGGGCAATGACCAAAACCGCCAAGCATCTAGGAATACCCCTCAGTTTCATCCTAATGTCCTCCTTCTCCTTGCAGAGCTCTCAAATTGTGTTTGTAAACTTTGTATGCTACGAGTCGTTCCTCGCTCTCTTTATTTTATTTCATCCCACAGGGCGAGGAGCTGCCGAGTTTTATCGCTTCGCTCAGAACAAAATCTGCGATGACACTATCTTAGATTTTCACTAAGAATTGTCTCCACAGTTTATAAAACAAATTAAATGTTTGTTGTCAAGGAAAATGCTCAAAATGCCAAATAAAAATTAAAATGATTAAAAAAAAAGAGAAAAGCTGGCGACGAATTGCAAGCTTCCGGGTACTTGCAGCCTTAATCTATTTGACCTTTTATCTCATTTCTGATAAAAATCTTGCCTGTGGTTCAGTGAATAAAGAAAAGAAAAATTTACTTCGCCTTGTTGACGATTTCGCCCGGAAAAAAATAGCAGTCTGGGGAGATTTCATACTGGACGAATACATTTTTGGGAATACGCGACGCATCTCAAGGGAAGCTCCTGTTCTTATCCTCGACTACAAAAAAAAGGAATTTTCTCTCGGCGGAGCTGGAAATTCTGTCCTTAATCTCAAAGCTTTGGGCGCAGATCCTTATCCTATAGGTGTTGTGGGCTCGGATGACTCAGGGCAGAGAATCCTCCAAATTCTTAAAAAGAAAGGAGTCTCCACAGAATACTTAGTCAAAGAAAAAAAACATAAGACACCGATTAAAACCAGAATTCTGGCTGGCGAAGAAACCGCAAGAAAACAGCAGATTTTAAGGATTGACCGAGAAGGAAAAGTCCCTGACAGCAACGAGTTAAAACAAAAAATTCAGAAGATCCTCAAAGATGCCCAAAAGAAAATAAACGCCCTTCTCATTTCTGATTACAATTATTTTACTGTCAAAGAGGATCTTTTTAATCATATCCTTCCCAGCTTTAAGAAAAAAAATATCCCTGTAACCCTTGATTCCCGCTTCCGGCTCCTGAATTTCAAAGGCATCACTGTCTCAACTCCAAACGAACCCGAGGTTGAAGAAGCCCTCCAGATCGAGATAAATGACGATAACCAACTCCTTAAACAAGCTGGAAGGCTCCTTTTAAGAAAAACACAGTCTTCAGCCCTGCTTATAACAAGAGGTTCCAAAGGAATGGTTCTTTTCGAAGAGAAGAAAGCCCCTTTCTCCATCTCCATCTGTGGCACGACCGATATCGTTGACGTCACTGGAGCCGGGGATACAGTCATAAGTGTTTTCACTCTAGCCTTAGCCTGCGGCTCAACTTTCAGAGAAGCTGCTATGCTTGCCAACTATGCCGGCGATATTGTTGTCATGAAAAAAGGCACCGCCACGTTAAGTGTTCAAGAACTCAAGGAGAATATCGTTTCTTAAAATTGAAAAAACTATACACACTTTCTCAGTTAACAAGAATTATCCAAGAGCATAAAAAAAGGGGACAAAAAGTTGTTCTGGCTAACGGCTGCTTTGATTTGATTCACGTTGGCCATATAAGGTATCTGAAAGAATCTAAGAAAAAAGGAGATATTCTGGTTTTGGCTCTGAACAGCGACTCCTCAATTCGCAAGCTTAAAGGAAAAGGAAGACCCATCCTTAACCAGAAAGAAAGAGCGGTCATAGCTTCCTCTTTTTACTTTATCGATTACATCACTTTTTTTGACGAGCCGAATGTGGAAAAAGTCCTTCTTGCGCTCAAACCCGAAATCCATGCCAAAGGTTCGGATTATACAGAAGAAACAGTCCCTGAAAAGGAGACAGTCAAAGGATACGGCGGAACGATTGCCATAACAGGAGGGCCAAAAATAAAATCCACTTCGCAACTTATTAAAGAGATTGCCTCTAAAATAAAAGACAGAGAATAAACCCTGAATTTACGCCATGGACAATTTCCTTATTATCCGGCTCAGCTCGCTGGGAGATATCATCCATACTCTTCCCGCCTTCTCTGCCTTAAGAAAAAACTTCCCTGAAGCGAAAATATCCTGGGTGGTAGAGGATAAAGGACACGAAATTCTCGATCTTGTCCCTGGAATCGATAAGATTATCGTTGCTCACACTGAGGGATGGCGTCTGAATAGAAGAAAATTTTGGACAGAAATTTCCCGTCTCAAAAGAGAACTTAAAGACAAGAATCAGATCGCCCTTGACTTTCAAGGATTGGCAAAATCCGGATTTATTGCTTTCATCTCTGGCTCTAAAAAAAGAATCGGCTTCCATTGGAAAAACCTGAGGGAACCTCTGGCCTCTCTTTTTTACACAGAAAAGCTCGAGGAGATACCTGAAACCATCCATGTCATAAGCAAAAACCTGAAGCTTTTGACAAGGGTAGGAATACAAGAGGAACAATATGAATTCCCTCTGGCTTTGCCCGCAGAAATATCGGAAGCAGTCAAAGCAAAACTTCGAAAAACAGGCTATGATGAGCAGAAAAAGCTCGTTCTTTTTAATGTGGGCGCTGCCTGGGAAACAAAAAGATGGTTCCCTGAAAAATGGATAGAGCTAATCGAGATCATGAAAACGAAAGAATTTTTTTCCCTCCTTTTATGGGGAAATGAAGAGGAAAAAGCACTGGCTTCCCAAGTTCACAAAAAGACTCAAATCCCTCTGGCGCCTTTCCTTTCTCTGAAGGAAGTTATGGCTCTGATTAAAGAATCTTCTCTACTCGTAAGCGGAGACACATTTGCTCTCCAGGTCGCCTGTGCTTTCTCCCGACCCGTTATCGGCATATTCGGTCCCTCAAATCCCCTGAGAAACGGACCTTTTAGCCCTCATGATAAAGTGGCTTTTCATGAAATGGAATGTAGTAATTGTTATAAAAGGAAATGTCCTACTATCGAATGTCTTAAAAAAATAACTCCTCAAGAAGTTGCTGCCTCAAGCCATCAATTATTGAAAGAGAATGCCTAAATTCAATTTAGAGAAAATAGTATACAGATGGAGAGTAAGGGTTGCTTCTATCGGTCTTATCCTGGCAATTATTTTTGCAAGGCCCGATCTCACATCGTTTTTGACCGGTTTGGGTATTTGCTTTTTGGGGCTTCTAATAAGAACTTGGTCTGCTGGTCATCTCAGGAAGGAAAAGAAACTGGCAATTTCCGGGCCTTACCAATACACCAGAAATCCTCTTTATTTGGGAAATTTTGTAATAGGAATCAGCGTTGCCTTCGCATCTCGCTCGTGGTGGGTACTTGGGTACTTTGCTGCTTATTTTCTCCTCTTCTACCCTCTTGCCATAAAAAGGGAAATGAAAAGGATGAAGGAGCTTTTTCCCGAAGAATATGATGAATACAAGAAAAAAGCTCCACTTTTTTTCCCAACGTGGAAATCTTTTTCTCTCTCTGGGAAAAATAAGTTCAGCTGGAAGCTCTTCCGGAAAAATAAAGAATGGAGAGCCCTGATTGGAGCCTTTTTATTCTGGGTGATTCTGGCCCTAAAAATGACCCTCTAATAGATTGAAGGGGTTTGATTTATCAATTCCATATCCTGTTGCTATTCAATGATATAAATGTGTGTTTGATAAATCATACACCTACATAAAATGGTTTGGAACTCTTATCCACAGTGAAAATTATCTTTTCACTTGCTTATGATATTATGCTTTTATATTATTTCAATTCATATTTTTCCAAAATCAAATAATTTGAAATAATCGAAACTTAGTCAATCATTATTTTGATAGTTGTCATTTAGTGTCAAAATAGGTTTGTGAGAGAGCGATGAAAAAAAGAACACCTTTCCCTAAGGTCTTTTGGGCAGCAAATTTCTGTACAATAAAGCTGAGCAAGCCAAATGCATCTACCGCTGATATGAACACGACTGAAAAAAGACTTTATTACCAAAGAGTTTTTTAATATGATTATTTTTTGGAGAAACGCAGTGTTTAATAAAAGTTTATTGGTCTTTCTTCTCTTTATGTTCTTCATTAGCTGTAGCCCTAAAATAATGGCTCCACCGGAAATTGATTTATTACATTATGAGCGTGTTGGTCTGATTTCTTTTTCAAGCAAAAATGTTAAGAGCCAGCTCGGCGAAATGGCTACACAGCTTTTTTTACAAGAAATTAGCCGTTTTCAAAAAAGAGACCAGGTTATTGAACTTGGCACACTTGATGAAGTTTTGGGACAAATCAACAAAGCAACTCTAAATCAGGAAGCAGTGAAAGCTATTGGGGAGCATTTTGGCGTGGCATCTTTTTTTCATGGAGAAATTAATGTCTCTGATGCTAAACGCTCATCACGTGAAGTGATGCCAAGCGGGATTCCTAAGGTATTGTTCAGAATGACTCTTGATAGTTCTCTGACGATCCGGCTTTACTCAACGGAGACAGGAGCAACTCTTTGGGCTGATTCAGCTTATAAGGAAAAGAATTTAGATCAGATCCTTCACAGCCCAGACAGTATCCCTGATTTCGATATTAAAGCCCAGAATGAAGTTCATAAAAAACTCACTGAACACCTGGTTCATGAATTGATCAGGGACCTTCGTCCAACCAAAAGGCGTCCGTAAAAGAAGGCAAAAGAAAGGGGCATGCCTTGACTTAGGACACCCTGGTAGAAACCAATAGGATTAGCCCATTATGTATCAGATCGCATAAATGAATATTTCAAAATAGTAAAATAGTACCCAGTAGAACACAGTGCTTCCCGGATGACGTTTTAAATTAGCATCAAGAGAGGAATTTTTTTTGGTGATTTTCGTCAATTAGATACTTTTATGACTACTGATTCTTGGCTAATTGAACATTAACCCAGAAACAATACTTTTTAGGGCCTCGGAGTCTAGATCCTGGGCGAGAATCGTTAGTCGAAGGGCCTTTTTTAGAGTGTCTTTTGCTACTTTTATTATAAAAATTTGCCATGAATCCCTCACTATCTCCACAATTCCTACTCGCTGACAGTTAGGAGGGCTTTCAGCTCGAAAAGTCAGCTTGAAGCGGATGGTTTTATAAAAGGGATATCCCAGGGTAAATTCCAATATATTAAATTTTTAAAAAAAACTTGACAAATGGAAGTTCTTAATATAAAGTACTTTATATAATAAAGTAGATTATATTGAACAAGGAGGTAAAATGAACGATTTACAAGCAAAGGATGAGATTCGATTGATCCAGGAGATGATCGAGAGAACAAAAAAGATCACTGCTGGATCCTGGATGTTTTTCCTGGTCTGGGGAATTGTGGTTATTCTGGGCATAGGCGGCATGTATGCTCTGGTTTCCATCGAAGAATTCAGCTGGATTTGGTTAAACTGGGTTGTTTTTATGGGCATTGGAGTAGTCTTCTCGATTGTGTATGGAAAAAAGTTTGAAAAATTAGAAGGGGCAAGGACCTATGCTAACATAGCAACTGGTCATGTCTGTTTTGCCTGTGGGATGGCTTTTATTCTTGTGGGTTTCATCTTTCCTCTTCTAAAGCTGTATTCCTGGGGCTTGATTCCTGTGCTCATATCAATGGTTGCAGGAATTTTGGTCTTTACCCTGGGCGGAATTTTCGAGTGGAACCTGTTGAAGTGGTGTGGCGTGATCTGGTGGCTAGGCGCAGTCGGGATGATTTTTGCCCACGAGAATTACAGAGCACTTCTTGTCATACCCCTTTTGCTCATCGGATACATTATGCCTGCGCTCGTTCTCCGTTCGATGTATCAAAAGCAAAGGGACGAAAATGCATCCTGAGAAGTTTGAACAACTTGATCCTGTCATTCATTCCCGGATAAGGCTTGCGGTGTTGTCAATCCTGATTTCAGTCAAGGAGGCGAGTTTCAATTATCTAAAGGAAACAATCGGGGCAACGGATGGAAATCTGAGTGCAAGCTTATCGAAGCTTGAGGAGGCAAGATATATTTCCATAAAGAAGGCATTTAAAGGGAAAAAGCCTTTGACGACCTGTTCCATCACGGAGAAAGGAAGAAATGCATTTTCAGCGTACTTGAAGGCTCTGGAGACTTATATTGGCTTTAAGAAATAAGAAAAAGGGATTGTTCACGAAAAAAAGAGGACATTCCCTGAGACCTAGCCTTTAACATTCGAATCCTGTAAATGCAATCGAACGGCGTATAGCTTCTTTCTTTCCCATGAAGAGTAAATGGGTTCTCCATTCCTCTTATTTAATGATAAAAAGTTTTTTGGCAGCTATTGTCTGATTTGCTAAGGCGTCTTTAAAGGACAAATTCAACTGATAAGAACCTTGAGGAAGATGTCTAAAATTTACTTGAAAAAGAAGATCAAAAACTCCAGATTCAACTTGACGAAATTTATCATTTGAATCTAGAATATTCACAAATGGTAAAACTTAAAATTTTAAAAAATATTGTTCCCATTTTCATTGTTTTCTTAGCTACCATATTAATATCTTCCGCCTGGATAAAAAGCTGGGCTCTTCCGAATAGGCTCAGTTTTTCAAATAGCTTTAAAGAATCTGACTATCAAATCCTTATTATAGACTGCGAATCAACAATATATTCTGAATTGTGTGATTTAGCTGGCAATTTTTTCACCCAAGAAAAAGTCTCACATGTAATTACTAAGAGGAGATATGATAGTCTCAAGGATATTGTCAAATCCAAATTAAAAGATTTTGATTTATTGATCATTTCAGGGAGTAGCACTTTTTTCCCTGACTCTCCGGAAATTAAGGATGTAGCAGAACTCTTGCAAGCATCAATCGAACAGAACAAACACGCTTTTGGAATATGTTTCGGCTTGCAGCTCTTAGCTTATTTATTAGATTCAAAAGAGGGAAGGCTAATCAAAACAGGTTATTGGGATGAGGATGTTTTGATTCATATCTTAAAAGATGACTCGATTTTCAAATGTGCCTCTCATAAAGGCGACACATTCATCACTCGGCAATATCACAAATATTCAGTGCCATTCAATAATAAGGAAAATATAGGTGACGGAATTGTATTAGCAAAGAGCAAGGATGGAATCGAAATAATAAGAGTAGGTAATGTAGTGGCATCACAATTTCATCCCGAAAGTCGTTATGCTAGTTCAGAGGCTAAGCAAATATTTAAAAATTATTTGAGAGAATTTATCTTCAAAAAAAAGAAGTTATAAATTAGAGAGTTTAATTGAATATGAACTTTATCCAAATGACTTCTTATCAGGGAACTCAATAGAAAGATTTGTATTCTTTAGAAAAAGGGGCCAGCCTTTTTTTTTGTAAGAAAGAGAGTATTCTCAACTTCTGGACAGAACAATAGAAAATGGGGCCTGTCCCCATTTTTTTTGTAATTAAACAAATAAACCGGTGGGCTTGATGAATCAAGCCCCTACAATGTTTTGCTTTTTACGAGACTGTTTGCTATATTTTTCTTGTGCCGACAAAAGAAAGAATTGAAAAAATCAAAAAGGTTCTCTCTCTCCGGCAGCCAGACTTGAGGATTGTCCTGGAAGAGGTAAAAAACACCCATAATGCCAGTGCTGTGGTCAGAACCTGCGATGCAGCAGGAATTCTGTACTTGGATATTATATCCGCAAGCCAGGAAACCTTTCCCGTGAACGAAGCTATATCAACCAGAGCCGAAAAATGGATTCAGTTTAACTATTACACATCAACTTCAGAATGCCTTAAGCGATTAAAAAAGGAAGGATTTAAAATCGCTGCTACCCATCTCAGCAAAGATTCCATTGCTCATACTGCCCTGGACTTTACTCAGCCTCTTGCTCTTGTGTTCGGAAATGAAGCTGAAGGCATCTCGGAAGAAGCTCTCTCTCTGACTGATTACAAAATCAAAATTCCGATGATAGGCATGGTTCAGAGTCTCAATCTCTCGGTGTCGGTCGGAATAATCCTCTATGAAGCTATGATGCAAAGAAAGAAAAAGGGATTCTATAAAAAAGAGAGATTATCTTCAGATGAATTTAAAAAATATTTGGAAGAGTGGCTGGGCTCCTCCTCTGATCCTTCATCTAAAACTGGCTGAAGACCGAATAGAAAAAAAAAGGGAGGCAAAGGATTTTTTATCCTTCCCTCCCCGTCAAGAAATGGGAACTGGAGCTGGTTATACTTTTATGGCTTTATGTTTCTTTAAAGCTGTTCTCAACTTCTCTTCAGATTCTTTGTAATTTTCGCCTATTTCCTCTAGCTTCTTGTTCAGCCTTTTCATCAGTTTTTCATACTCCTCAGAATCCTGCCAGTTTTTATATTGTTTCTCCAGGTTCTTACTGTCACTTTCCCAGGAATCAACATAATCTTCCCAATCTTTATATGAGTACGAAAATCCGGATCTTTCTTCTTCAATTTCAACCTCAACGCTCCTCACTTTTTTATTCCTGAGGAGTTCCAGCTTGATCCTCTCCCCCTTTTCTTTATCCTGTATTACTCCAGTCAAATCTCTCGCTTGCTCAGTTCGAATTCCATCAGCTTTTATGATAACATCTCCCACTTTCAATCCCGCCTTTTCAGCAGGGCTATCCTTGGTGATTTTAGCTACCAGAAGTCCCCTGCCCTCTTTCACGCCGAAATACTCGGAAAGTTCACTGTTGATTTCCTCTAAATAAATGCCGATATACTTTCTATGTTCAACACCCCAGCTGAATATCTTGGGTTCAGGAGGCTTAGGAGGTTTGGGCAGTTTTCGTAGTTCTGGTAGTTTTGGGACTACTGGAGGTTCTGGCGGCTTGGGTGCGATAAAAAGCCGGGGAAATTTAGATTCAAGCTCTATCCTCACATCTTTTTCGGAGTATTCACCCAATTTCACCTTGACATCTACTTCTTTTCCATTTCTTTCAATTTTTAAGGTTATGGTCTTACCAGGTTTCCTTTTTCTTATTTCCTTCGCCAGCATTTTGGTGCTGGTTACTTCTTCACCCTCGATTTTGAGAACTATATCTCCTTCTTTAAGCTTTGCAAGTTCAGCCGGGCTTTCTTTTTCAATCGCAACAATTCCTACCTTGCCCTCTTCATATTCCTCAATAGAAACTCCTAACCATCCTCTTTCTACTCTTCCTTTCTCTTTTATTTCAGAAGTAACGCTCATTACAATATCAATCGGAGTAGCTTCTGCCATACCAGATGAAGAGGCTTCTGCTTTACTCAAGACTATTCCCGAACCAGCTATCTCTCTCTCTCTAAACTCAACGATGACTGGTCTATCGCTAGAATAGACTCCCCTGAGTAATCCAACCATGCGGCCCTTTTTGTCCACAACAGGGCTTCCACTTGAACCTTGCACAACCCAAACATTCAACCGGATCTTTTCTGGAGAAATAGAGTTTACAATTCCTTGAGTGATGGCCGGCGTATTCTCGGGAGAAACGCTGATGACACCAATCCATGAACCGGGAGAAAGATCCTTTGACACTCCTAAAGTTATCGGAGTCAGATTTTTAGCCTTAACCTGAATGAGTGCTAAATGAGTTTCTGAATCCATGCCCAGAAATTTGGCTTCCATCTTATTTCCATTAGAGGTGATAACTGAGATTTTTTCATCGCGTGGATAAATGAGGGCAGTCGTGACAATGTGCCCAATTTTATCAATAACAACACCTGTCGCGACTTTTCTTATCCTGTTTTTTACTTCAACTTTAACAACCGACGGATAAACTTTCTTGGTTACATCCTCAATCTCCTCTTCACTACGCAAACCTGCGTTGGACTCTGCATTCAGGGTTGGAAAAAGCGTGACTAAAAATGCTGATAGCACGATAATAACTTTGAGTTTATTGGTCATTTTTAATTAACCTCCTTAATATTTGATTTTTGTGCTAGTGCCTTCAGAAACCTGCTCCAGAATATATATTGTCTGAGGTTCCCGAGAAGTAGACTGGATTTCCCCAGCATAATCCACGGCTTCAATAATGGGGATAGTTTCTCCTCTTCCTGGCTCTCCTCCTCTTTGGAATGTTGAGGGAGAGGCAAGGCTTTTTTCTAAATCAGCAACTTCTTGGGGGCCCTTTTTAGGCAGGACGAAAACATTCACTACAATAAAAAACACAAGGGCAGCACTAAAAGCACCTGCTAATGAAGGACGAAGGTACTTTATCCTCTGCTTTCTCCTTTTCCTCAAAGAGAGCTGAGCCAGTATTTTTTGTTCAAAATCAGGAGGGGCTTTGACCCTCTCTAACTTTTTTAAAAGATTAGGCACATCCATCTTGATACTCCTCTTTCTTCGTGAAAGAATTTTCCACACATGAGGCTTTCTCTAATTCTATTTTTAAATAATTTCTTCCTCGATTGATCCTTGCTTTTATGGTACCGAGGGGCTTTTTCATGATCTGAGCAATTTCTTCCTGAGAGAAGCCTTCTATATCTTTGAGAATCACTGGTATTCTGTAGCGGGGATGGAGAGAGTCTAATGCTTTTCTTAGGTTTCGGGTCAGGCCTGAATCAGGAGGATTTTTTCTATAAGCCTCGATAGGAACGCGATTCTGAACCTCATCAAGGGAAAGAACTGCATATTTTCGCATTTTTTTCATCTCTGTTTTGGCTAGGTTTGAAGCAATGGCATAAATCCAGGAAGAGAAAGGAGCCACTGGTCTGTATTTATGAGCTTTAAAATAAACTCTCATGAAAGTCTCTTGAGATAAATCCACTGCTTTCTGATAATCACCTGTGAATTTGCAGAGGAAATTTACTATCTTGTCCTTGTAGATTTTCACTATTTCTGCAAAGGCCATCTCGTCACCTTCCTGAATTTGGCGTACCAGCTCTTGTTCATCAATCCTCATTCTCTTTAAACTATCCTTCATCTGAAAAAGTTGCAAAATAATTTGATTTATTAATACAAACGCAGTTATTCCAGTGTCATCACGAGGAGCAAAGAAGATACCGTGGCTTTGCTCGGAACAGGCTGAACAATCTCATACAATAAATTGTCATTGCGAGTGACCGAAGGGAGCGTCGCAATCTCAACCTTTTAATGAGATTGCCACGCCCTTTCAGGGCTCGCAATGACATTGAAAATATATATTGCGTTTATATTAGTCTATTGTATATCTATGTATCCATTATATCGTATATAGGGTATTTAACAAAAATGCTTCAAGAGGGGAAAAACGATAAATGTTGAGATGCGCAAAAAGCAAGACCTGACCCCTATGTTTTATAATGTGGCCCCCAATTTTTATTCTTTAATCCCAAGCTCAATCAGGGGCTTCTCAGAATCGACCAGGTCCCCAGCAGATACAAAAATCTTCTTTACATAACCATCGATAGTAGATTTTATCTCGTTTTCCATCTTCATCGCTTCTACTACGACTAAAGTTTGATTCTTCCTGACTTCTTCCTTTTCGGAAACATCGATTTTTATGACTTTTCCAGGCATCGGAGCTTTGACCATTAACTCATCTTCTCGAGATCTTACCTCATCTTTCTGTAAACCCTCTCCACCCTCAAGAGGTTCTTGAACTGTGAACTGCTGTCCCTCGAGGGAAAGAAACCTTTTTTCTCTATCCCTGGCAAAATACACTCGATAGGAACGCCCTTCGATTAGAATAGAAATAATATTTGGAGAGATAAAACGGATATCTGCCTCATAGGTTTTCTCTCCATCGGAAACTATGAAGATATTCTCCTTCTTTTCGAGGGATATTTTGTGTAACGTGTTGTCTATTAAGAATTCGAACTCCACTTTACTTCCTCCCCCCTAGTCGCCATTTCCCGAGTGTCAGCCAGGGAGAAAAAACTTCTTTTTCTACATCTTCACCGGCTCTTCTTACATGCGTTTTATCAAGACTATCAAAGGCTGAGGCTATCAAGGCCAGTTTCAGATTTTCATCTGTTTTTTTCTTTCCTTCCCCTTCACCAAAATACATTTTGATAAAACTGGTAGTGGTCTTCCCAGCCTTAAACTGAGGATGGCTGATGACCTCTTTAAGAAAATGGATGGTTGTCTTTATTCCCAGAACAACATAATCATCCAGGGCATTAATCATCCTGAGGCAGGCCATTTCTCTATTTTCCGCCCAGACGATCACCTTGGCCAAGATCGGATCGTAATATATCGGCACTTCGCAGCCGCTATAAATTCCGCAGTCATGACGAACACCAGGGCCTACCGGTTCCTTAAGGAAGAGAACTTTTCCAGAAGAAGGCAGAAAATCTTGGTGCGGGTCTTCGGCATAGATTCGGCATTCGATGGAATGACCCCTCTGGAGTATCTCTTCCTGCTTAAACGGAAGTTTTTCTCCTGAAGCAATCAAAATCTGCTGGTGGACCAGATCCGTGCCTGTTGTCATCTCAGTTACAGGATGTTCAACCTGAAGACGGGCGTTAACCTCCAGGAAATAAAAATTCTTGTCTTTATCCAGGAGAAATTCGACTGTTCCCGCATTATTATACCCGGAGACCTGGATGACTTTTTTAGCTATCTCCCCCATACGAGCCCGAAGCTCTGGGTCCAAAGCTTGAGAAGGAGTCTCCTCTACTATTTTCTGATGTCTCCTCTGTATTGAGCACTCTCGTTCAAAAAGATGGACTATATTTCCATAATTATCGGCTAAGGCTTGAAATTCCACGTGCCTCGGCCCCTCTATGAATTTTTCCAGATAAACAGACTCGTCGCCAAAGGCTGACTTTGCTTCTCGCATCCCCGCTTCGAGAGAGGATTTCAATTCTTTTGGATCATAAACAACTCTCATTCCTTTTCCGCCCCCGCCTGCAGACGCTTTAATCATAACCGGGTAGCTTATCTTTTTAGCCTCTGATTTAAACTCAGCGAAATCCTTGGCAATTCCTTTCATTCCCGGGATAATCTCCACTCCAGCCTTCTCCATTGTCTGGCGGGAACGAACCTTGTCCCCGACCAGTGCCAGAGCCTTGGAGTTCGGTCCGATAAAAACAATATTTTCTTTTTCACATCTGCGGGCAAACTCTGCATTCTCAGACAGAAAACCATAGCCTGGGTGTATAGCTTCAGCACCTGCCTCGCGAGCGGTCTGTATAATCCTGTTCATATCAAGGTAGCTATCAATGGCTGGAGCCGGTCCTATACATACAGCCTCATCTGCCAGTTGAACATGAAGGCTTTCACGGTCAACCTCTGAATAAACAGCTACTGAAGGGATACCCATCTCCTGGCAGGCTTTGATGATCCTGACGGCAATTTCTCCCCTGTTTGCTATTAATATTTTTTTCAGCATGTCAGTTTTTTTGTGCTTTCTCTTTTTTTCTAGTCTAATTATGTTTAATTTATCAAACACACATTTTTAATAATCCCAAATAAACAAGGTGGGCTTGATGAATCAAGCCCCTACAACAACAAAACAATTCAAATCTAATAAGATCAGGCCCATACAATTGTTATTTTGTCCATTTGGGCTTTCTCTTCTCCAGAAAGGATATCATTCCTTCCTGGCCTTCTTCGCTTATTCTCAAATTGGCAATCATTCGGGCGGTGTATTCTTTTGCTTCATCAAAACTCATCTCAGGAACTTTATGAATCAGCTCTTTACAAGCAGCGATAGCCTCTGGACCAGATGAGAGGAGAAGACTTGTTATCTCATTCACTGTTTTTTCAAGCTCTTTATGAGGAACAACTTCGTTAACAAGGCCTATTGCAAGGGCTCTCTTTGCTGAAATTCTTTTTCCTGTCAAAAAATATTCTCTGGCCCTGCCCTCCCCTATTCTGCGGACGACATAAGGAGAAATGGCAGCAGGGACAAGGCCGATCTTAACTTCGCTCAACCCAAATATTGCATCTTCTGAGGCGATAGATATATCGCAGGCAGAGAGAAAACCATTCCCTCCTCCTATGGCCGCTCCATTAACCATGGCTACAGTCGCTTTGGGCAGCAGATAGATTTTGTGGAGGACTTCTGCCAATTGGAGGGATTCCTCCAAATTCTGCTCAAAAGAATAATTAACAATCTCTCGCAGCCAGTTTATATCGGCCCCAGCGCAGAAAGACTTCCCCTTTCCAGACAAAACAACAACTCGAATGGATTTATCCGCCTTGATTTTCTCAAAAGCAACGTCAAGCTCTTTAATCATCGTGGAATTGAAAGAATTATGGATTTCAGGCCTATTAAAGAAAATTCTGGCAATTTTCCCATCCTTAGAAAAAATAATTGTTTCGTATGTCATTTCTTCATCACCAATTGTGGGCTTGATAAATCAAGTCCCTACAATCTGTAATTTACATCCTGAAAATCCCAACTTTATAATCAGGAACAGGGGCATTAAGGCTCATGGATATGCCCAAAGCAAGAGCTTCTCTCGTTTCTATTGGGTCGAGAATACCATCGTCCCAGAGTCTAGCTGTACTGAAATAAGGACTAGCTTCATTCTCGTACTTCTCCAGAATAGGCTTCATCAGTTTTTCCTGCTGTGCTTTGGACATCTTTTCCCCCTGCTCTTTCAACCTTTTTGTTTTCACCGTTACCAAGACATTGGCTGCCTGTTCTCCTCCCATAACGCCTATTCGAGCATTAGCCCACATCCAGAGTAGGCGGGGAGCGTAAGCCCTGCCACACATGGCATAGTTGCCGGCTCCGTATGAGCCGCCTACAATCACCGTAAACTTGGGAACATCGGCATTAGCCACAGCATGAACCAGTTTGGCTCCATCTTTGGCAATTCCTTCACGTTCATACTGTTTTCCGACAATAAAGCCAGTTATATTCTGAAGGAATATGAGAGGAATTTTGCGCATGGAGCAGAGAGATACAAAATGAGCTCCTTTTAGAGAACTTTCAGAAAACAAGACTCCATTGTTGGCCAGGATCCCCACAGGATAGCCCAAAATGCGGGCAAAACCACAAACCAGGGTTTGGCCGTATAATTCTTTAAATTCTTGAAATCTGCTTCCATCCACTATCCGGGCGATAATTTCTTTCATGTCGAAGGTCTTCCTTAAATCCTTGGGAATAATACCGTAAATCTCCTGCGGATCATAATAGGGATCTTCAGGCTCTGCAGCATCCAATTGGAATTTTTGGGGAGGGCCCAATGTTTCGACAATATTTCGAGCAATCTCTAAAGCATGCCCATCGTTGAGGGCATAATAATCTGACACTCCTGAGATACGACAATGAACATCAGCTCCTCCTAAGTCTTCATCTGTAACTTCCTCGCCTGTAGCAGCTTTCACCAGAGGAGGACCACCGATAAAAATCGTCCCCTGTTTGCGAACAATAACCGTCTCATCGCTCATGGCTGGTACATAAGCTCCCCCGGCCGTACAGGAACCCATGACGATCGATATCTGAGGAATGCCCAGAGCAGAAAGGCGAGCTTGATTGTAAAAAATGCGGCCAAAATATTCCTTATCAGCAAAAGTACCAGATTGATGAGGAAGAAATATCCCCCCCGAATCCACTAAATAGACACAAGGGAGACGGTTTTGCAGTGCAATTTCCTGAGCTCTGACATGCTTCTTGATTGTCATCGGGAAATAGGTACCCCCTTTAACAGTGGCATCATTGGCTACGACTAAAACTTCACGTCCATGGATTACACCGATTCCGGTGATTACGCCTGCCCCTGGAGCTTCGTTATCATACAAATCGTAAGCAGCCAAGGGAGTCAGCTCCAAAAAAGGAGTGTTTTGGTCGAAGAGTTTCTCTATTCTTTCCCTGGGCAATAGTTTTTTTCTGGACTTATGAAGCTCTCTGTATTTTAAAGGACCACCTTCTTGAATCTTGGCCAGTCTTTTTTTGTATTCAGCAACGATTTTCTGCATCTGTGCAGAATTCTCTTTATATTCTTTGCTCTTGGTGTCTACCTTGCTTTCGATTCTGTACATAAGAAAATCTCCTCTTCTAAATGTGGGTTTGATGAATCAGGCCACTCCAATATTATTCTGGGACGAACTTGTAGCCATAGCAAAGAATGCCTGCTTCTCCCTCAGCGAAAATCTTTCGGAATTCTATCTTAACTCTTTTTCCGATTTTTAAATCCTCAAAATCACAGTCCACAATTTGGCCTGTCAACTTCACTCCATCATCGAGTTCCACTATCCCCACCGCATAGGGAGCCTGATCGACAAACTGCTGGGGAGGAACCCGGATAATAGTAAAAGTAAGGACTTTTCCTTTCTCAGCCAACTTCGTTTCCTCAAATTCTCTATTTTGGCATTGAGGACAGATAAGACGCGGGGGAAAGAAGACGAGTCCACATTTTTTGCATTTATTGGCTTCCAGCCTGTATCTCTGAGGGATTTCCCTCCAATATCTCGATGGTGATGTCATTTTGCCCTCCTTCCTTATTCTCTCTCGAAGATATGAACCAAAGTACTTCCACCGCTTCCACCCATATTCTGGGCCATCCCTATTCTGGGGTCCTTTACTTGTCTCTTGCCAGCCTCTCCCTGGAGCTGTTTTACAATCTCTATAACCTGAGCCACACCCGTTGCTCCCACAGGATGGCCCTTGGCTTTTAAGCCGCCGCTTGTGTTCACCGGAATCTTCCCTTCAAGATAAGTTATTTCATCTTCTGTAGCTTCTCCGCCTTTCCCCTTCTCTACAATTCCTAAGGCTTCAATCACGCAGATCTCAGCAATAGTGAAGCAATCATGAACTTCGAGAATATCGATATCTTTTGGTTTTTTATTGGCCATGGCATAAGCCCGCTTTCCAGCCTGGTAAGTGGCTTCAAGCCAAGTAATGTCCTTCCTTGAGCTCAGAGCGATCGAATCTGTAGCATGACCGCTCCCGATGATTTTCACAACCGGTTTATTCATTTTTCGAGCCATCTCGATGGGACAAAGGATAACAGCCGCTGCTCCGTCAGTGATAGGCGAACAATCCAAGATTCTCAATGGATCAGCGACCATAACAGAATTCAAGACCGAATCCACTGTAATCCTAAAAGGATACTGGGCCAGAGGATTCTTAGAGCCGTTGAGATGGTTTTTAACGGCAACCAATGCCAGCTGTTCCCTTGTTGTGCCGTACTTTTCCATATGGGCTCTGGCTATTAAAGCATAAAGTCCAGGAAAGGTGATTCCATGATAGCCTTCATATTCCTGGTCAGCGGCTGTGCCTAAAGCATAAGTTGCTTCATAGCCATTGACATCTGTCATTTTCTCTATGCCGCTGACAAGGACCACATCGCTCATGCCAGAGGCGACTTCCATAAATCCAAGTCTCAAAGCAAGACCACCCGAAGCACAGGCCGTCTCTACTCTTGCCGAAGGGACAGGAGCCTGGCCTAAATAATCAGCCAGAAGAGAAGCGATGTGTTCCTGCCCTACGAAAAGACCTGAGGACATAGAGCCCACATACATAGAGTCAATCTTGTCAACACCCGCATCATCCAGAGCGAGGAGAGCTGTTTCCACGAAAATAGTCCTTAGGGATTTCTCCCAAAGCTCTCCCCATTTTGTCATCCCGACACCAATTACAGCAACATCTCTCATTTCTTCCTCCTAAATCGCCTTTTTGATTTTTTGACGGAACTTGGCATACTCACCATACTCAAGGTAACACTTGTTATTATCCAGTAATTCTCTTGTTTTTGGGGCAAGATCTCTTCCTTTATCTATTCTTTTGGTCACTTCGAAGATAAAGGCATCGCTTCCAGCCCCAGAGCCGTAAGAAACGATAAGAATTTTATCCCCGGGCTTGGCGACATCCAGAATCGCAGTTAGCCCCAAAGGGGAAGAACCCGAGTAGGTATTTCCGAGCTTATTGACTAACCAACCCGTTTCAATCTGCTTTTTCTCGAATCCCAGCATCTTGCCAACTCTAAAAGGGAATTTTCCGTTGGGCTGGTGAAAAGTGACATAATCGAAATCAGAAGGTTTCATCCCAGCCTTGTCCATTATTCCTTTAGCTGCTCCTACGACGTGCTTGAAATAAGCAGGATCTCCTGTGAATCGTCCTCCATGCTGGGGATAATACTGGTATTCGCGCCGCCAGAAATCAGGAGTATCCGTCGTGTAGGAATAAGTATCCAAAGCATTAGCAATCACGTTTTCACGGCCAAAAATAAAAGCCGCTGCACCAGCAGCAGCCGAGTACTCCAGAGCATCACCAGGAGCCCCCTGGGAAGTATCGGCTCCTACTGCCAAGCCGTATTTGATGTCTCCTGTCTTCACCAGATTTAAAACCACATACATCCCTTCTGTTCCAGCTTTACAGGCAAATTCAAGATCTGCTGTGTGGACTTCAGGAGTGGCTCCAAGGGCTTCAGCCAAAACTGTGCCGCTCGGCTTGACTGCATAGGGATGGGATTCAGAGCCGATATACACTGCACCGATCTCCTTGGGGTTGATAAGACATCTCTTCAGAGCGTTTTTAGCTGCCTCCACGGACATGGTAATAGTATCCTGATCAGGAGAAGGGACAGATTTTTCCTCCAGCATCAATCCTCTTTTGTAGCTCGGAGCATCAGCTCCCCAGACTTTAGCGATTTCCTCTACTTTGATCCTGTTCCGGGGAATATACGCCCCGTATCCAACAATACCTTCCATTTATTACCTCCCTTTTTGGATATGAAAGAGTTTTATAACAGACATGAATGAGAGTTGAAAAGCAAATCAAGAAAATTGAGCAAGATTACAAGATATCGTGTCATATCTCGCTTCCTAAGTCAACAAATTTTGAAAGGTGGGTTTGACACTCTCTCTTTGCCAAAATAGAATAAGGAAAATGTAAGGAAAACGGGAAAATGAGGGCAATCTATAATTTAAAATGTGAAAACTGGGGACTGCCCCCAATTTAATTTGAAAAATGGGCACTTTCCCCATATATCAATATGAAAAATAGAGGAAAAAACATGGAACTTTTTTCACTGAAATCTCGTCTACCATGGTGAATTGAGTGCAGATAAATGCAATAGTCCAAGAATGCTTAGAAGGCAATGAAGGAGCCTGGAAAATGCTAGTTAACACTTATTCCAAAAGAATATTCAACATAGCCTATCAGTTTGCAGGAAGCTACCAGGAAGCTGAAGATCTGACACAGGACATTTTTTTAAAGCTCAACAATTCACTCTCCAAATACGACTTTAAAAGGAATTTCTCTGCCTGGCTCTTCACCCTCGCCAGAAATTATCTAATCGACCAATATCGAAGGACAAAATGGGAAAAGCAGACACGGGACGACTTCAATGACCACTATCTCCCCTCAGAAGCTTTCGAGAATCCTGAGGAAGGAGTCGTAAAAGAAGAAAATAAAAGAACTGTCTGGCAAGGCATTAACAATCTTACATCTGAAATTCGAATGGCAATTATTCTCAGAGATATTCAGGGGAAACAATACGAGGAGATTGCAGAAATCATGAGCCTTCCCTTAGGAACGGTCAAATCCCGGATTAACAGGGGAAGGCTTCAATTGGCTAAAATCCTTAAAGAAAAAAAGGAGAGAAGAAATGAAATGTGAAAGAATAGAACAACTCTTATCTCCTTATTTAGAGGATGAACTCAACCCAGAAGAAAAAGGAGCTGTTGCAAGTCATCTGAAAACATGTAAGAAATGTTCCCTGCTTTTTTCTTTAATAAAAGAAACGCAAGAATCTCTAGCTGATATCCCAGAACTGGAAGTGAGTAAAAATTTACTCGATCGACTCTATTCGATTCCGAGAGAAAAGAAGAGATTTAAACTGAGGCTTCCTAATTTTGATTTTCTGGTCCGTCCTTCTCTCCAGCCTGCTCTGACCGTGGCCACAATAATGCTCATCATGATTTCTTTCTACTTTTACGGCCCTAACAAGAGCTCTATCGATAAATCGATCAGCCGCCAGATTCACCTCGGATACAGCAAGATCGAAAGACTGTATGCCAAGGCAGAATCCTTTTCCGCTTCTTTAGGTGAACATAAGGATAATATTCTCGTTTCTCTCAAAAACATAAAGCTTCTCGGAGGAAATGAGGATTAAACTTTACATATATATGGAGGTATAAAATGGAAGAAAAAATCGTCGTCAGAAGGCCCCAAACATCACCCGCTCTTGCAGTAATTCTCGCTATCATTGCCCCTGGAACAGGCGCTATGTACAATCGCCAGCTGCTCAAGGGATTGATTTACATGATTATCATCGCAGGGCTAATCTCGACACTGACACTAAGTCCCCCGGTATTTGTAATACTGCTCTGCTCGCTGCTCATCTTTGGATTCTACATCTACCAGATCTTCGAGGCTGCTCAAACTGCTCAGGCCATAAACCGCAAAGCCCTCATGGGAGAAGAAGAGGAAGAAGTGGAAGTAGAAGAGTTTCCCGAAGCTATAAAAGCTGGCTCTATTTTCTGGGGAATCATTTTGCTGCTCTTGGGAGTTTTCCTTCTTCTGGCCAATTTTGAGGTCATAAGCTACTCCACTGCTTGGCAATTCTGGCCTGTGGTTGTCATAGTTATCGGGATAAAGTTCATTGCAGATTTCGTTTCCAAGAAGCGAGAAGAGAACAGAGGAGAATAAAATGGCAAAAAAAGGAAGAAAAGATCCGCTTATATGGGGAATCATCCTCATCGTGATAGGTCTTGTTTTTATCCTGCATAATTTTGATGTAGATATCTGGAGTTTTATCGCTCGTCTCTGGCCTCTGGTTTTAATCATCTGGGGAGCCTGGAAACTCTACTTTGGAATTAAGGAAAGCCAGGAAAAATCCAAGACTTAAAAGGGAAAAAATGAAAGCAAAGGAAATTATTCTCTTAATTCTAATCATTGTAGCCGGCGTAACCTTTTATCATGCCCACACAGGAAAGATCTATATTGACATAGATGATCACATCTTTTTTGACCATGAAAAATATGTCTATGAAGAATTTCAAGAACTCGAGCCGCCCTTTCCTCCCCAGCTTCAAGTCACAAACGCCCACGGAGATATCGAAATACAAGGAACAGATGAAGGAAGAATAACCGTTTCTTTTGAGAAAACAATATGGCGAAGAAACGAAGAGCAAGCCAAAGAAATCGCAGATGAACTCAAAATGACTATTGATAAGGATGCTCAACAACTGACTATCTCCACAAACCGGGGTGAGTTCAGAAGAAGAAACTTTAGAACAAATTTCAAAATCTCTCTTCCCGCTGGCATGGATATTGAGGTGAATAATTCATACGGTGAAGTCAAAACAGTAAAGGTTGGAAACACGAATATCAAAAACCGCCATGGCAAAATCATCGCTTCAGACATAGCTGGAGAACTCTTAATCGAGAACAGCTATAAAGATATTGAAGTCGATAATGTTCAATCTGATTGCCAGATAGAAGGCAAGCATGCTGATGTGTTCGTGAATGGTGTTAAAGGGAAAACACAGATTATTCACCAGTATGGCAAAGTACGCCTTGAAAATATCTCTCAAGATGTCAAGATTGAAGGTTCTCACTCTGGAGTTTATGGCGAAAATCTGATGGGATCTGTAGAAGTTACGACCTCGTACAAGAAAATAGCCCTTTTTGATGTAGGACCCACAAAAATCAGAGCCCGCCATTCCCCTGTGGAAGTCGAGGGAGCAAGAGAGTACGTAGATATAGAAGACAACTATAGCAAGGTTAAGGTGGATAACCTCCAGGGCGATCTCATAGTTGATGGAAAGAACCTGGAAGTATACGGGAAATCGATTGTCGGCCAAAAAATCTATATCACTTCTTCTTACCGAAATGTCGAACTATTCGAATTCTCGGGGAAAACAACTATCCTCCTTGAACACGGAGAAATAGTCCTCGACCCATCTCCTTTAACTCATCCCATAGAAGTAAAAGGAAAATACGCTGGCATAAAGTTTTATTGGCCTCTCAAAGAAAAATACCCTTTTGAAGCAAAAGCTGAAAATGGAGATATCAAATGGAGACTACCTAATGAAATGAGCATCCAAGAAGAAGATCACATGTCTACCGTAAAAGCCTTTCTTGAGGAAAAAGAGAAGCCATCAATCTTTCTTTCCACGAGCTACAGTACGATCAGGATTGAAGAATAACTAAAGCTGCAATGAGCCTAGTACGGATGGCAAAGGGCTTAGCAAAGAGCCCATACCGTACAGGACTCAGAGTAAAAGAGTAGGCAGTAAAATAAGAAGGCCCGTTCTCCGGAACGGGCTTTTTTTTTAGTGTTTGGCTCTCATGTTGTGAATCTTATCGGTTAAACTCCCGTTGATTCTTATATTAAAGAACGAGATGGCGTTAGCCAGGTCTTTTTTGTATTTTGTGACATAACGGACGAAATTCGTTTCTTTCTTAAACCGCAAGAGATTCTCGAACTCAGCCACTACATCAGTAAGCTCTATAAGATAATGATTAATGGTTCGGTATTGTGCGTTTATTTCAATCAAATCCTTACTTCTTAGCTTATTAAAATCAAGATAAGGAGGAAGAGATTGAAGAATCGCAAAACTTTCACTTCGCAACTCGCTCACAGATTCCTTTATCTCCTGGAAAAAGGACTTGTACTCTAACGGTTCATTCAACTTTTCCTCTGCTTTATCAAGCAAGGCCTCATACTGGTCTTTTGCGGAGACAATTATTTCCTTAACGCCTAAATATTTTCTCTTGAAGTGGAAAAGGTCTATAAAATCTCTCCCGATATAAATCTTATCCCTGTAATTAGTCATAAGTTCTCGAGGAGAATGAGTATAAAATTTAATCTCAAATTGTCTTCCACCTGAATCTCTTTCCCTTAGCCTGGCTAATACCAAACAGCTGTTTTGTTCGGCGAAATAGCTGTTCACGTTTAAAAGAACCGAATAGACAGCTAAATTCTGGACGATGTATTCTTTGAGGTAATTGAGGAGATTTTCTTTCTTGCTTATAAAGTCGTTTATGGTCTCGTTAGGAGTTGGACTCAGAACAGAATAAGAAGGAGAAAGAAGATAGAGAACTGGGCCCGTACCAAGCTCGAGATAAAGGTTTTTTAAAACATTTTGATGCAGGTCATCCAACAGAATTGACTTCAGCGGCGGCAAGCTTTTTTCATCGAGCTTTGATAGCTCTTCGACTTCATTCATTGTTTAAAGATCCTTCGCTATATTAGAAAAAATGCTATCATTTAAAAATAAAAAAATCAACCCCTTTGGTTAGTGGGATCAGGTCTTGCTTTTTGCCTGTCTTAAAAATCTCATGCAAACGCATTAATATTTCATTGCAAAGATGAAACCGGCACAGATATCTCCTATCTTCAGAATGAGATTTTGCCACGCCCCCTGCTTTTTTAAAAAGAGCGGGGTCGCCCGTAATCTAATGCATTAGTATAAATTGCGTTTGTATGAGTATAAAGGCAAAAAGCAAGACCTGACCCCATAGGTCCAGTCTTTGTTGGCATATCGCTCTTCCTGGATCTTTGAGATTGCTTCTTTTTCCTCGGCATCAAAAACTTTCGGTCTAAAG
>Ga0307378_10002691_pt1 | contig 26778 bp, 20 predicted proteins | sample UN1MG_FD_202238 | JGI IMG/M metagenome (GOLD analysis project Ga0307378, IMG submission 202238) | Soil microbial communities from Risofladan, Vaasa, Finland - UN-1 | ecosystem: Environmental > Terrestrial > Soil > Coastal area > Acid sulfate soil | place: Finland: Risofladan, Vaasa | collected...
CCGAAAGCGGCTTCCTCGCCAGGATCATCTCCCGGATGGCGTCGGACAATTCGAGCAGCTCGGCGATGGCCGTCCGCCCCTGGTATCCCGTCTGGCCGCAGTCCGGACATCCCCGGGCTTCGTAGAAGGCCTTGTTCCGGTATTCGTCCGGCGAGAGTCCGGACTCGAGGAGTTGCTCCGGGCCGTATTTGACCGCCTCTTTGCAGCGCGGACATAGAACCCTGACCAGGCGCTGGGCCAGGATGCAGTTCAGGGCGGATATGAAACTGTAAGGGTCGACCTGCATGTGGAGGAAACGACCGATGACGTCAAAGACGTTGTTGGCATGGACGGTGGTGAAGACGAGATGGCCGGTCAAGGCGGACTGGATGGCGATCTGGGCCGTCTCCGGGTCCCGGATCTCGCCGACCATAATCTTGTCGGGGTCGTGTCTCAGGATCGAGCGCAGGCCGCGGGCGAAGGTAAGCCCCTTTTTCTCGTTGACCGGGATCTGGGTGATGCCGTCGATCTGGTACTCGACGGGATCCTCGATGGTGATGATCTTGTCTTCCGGCGCCTTGATCTCGGTCAGGGCGGCGTAAAGAGTGGTCGTCTTTCCGCTCCCCGTCGGCCCGGTGACCAGGATCATGCCGTAGGGCTGGGTGATGTAGCGGCGGAACTTCCGCAGCAGGCTGTCGGAGAAGCCGAGCAGGTCCAGCCTCAGTTCGGAAATGGCCTGGGTGATCATCTCCTTGTCCAGGATGCGAATGACCGCGTCCTCTCCGTGGATGCTGGGCATGATGGAGACCCGGAAATCGATGGTCTTGTCCCTGATCTTGAGCCGGAACCGTCCGTCCTGGGGAACGCGGCGCTCGGCGATGTCCAGGTCGGACATGACCTTGATGCGGGAGATGATCGGCGACTGGAACTTCTTGCTGATCGGCTCCATGGCCTCACTGAGGACGCCGTCGATGCGGTACTTGATCCGGACGCCGTCGTCGCGCGATTCGACATGGACGTCGCTGCCCCGTTTCTGGACGGCGGTGAAGATGATGGTATTGACCAGTTTGATGATCGATCCGTCCTGATCGGCCAGCTTTTCGAGAGAGATGACCTCTTCCCCTTCGCCGCTCTCCTTCTCCACGACCTGGACGATGAACCCTTCGGTCGCATCCTTCAGGACCTGGAGCGCCGTCTCGCTCTTGCGCAAGGCCTCCTGGATGGCCCGCTTGGAGGCGGCGTGCACCTGGACCTTTTTTCCGAGGAAGGACTCGATGGCATCGATCGTCCCGATATCCGAGGGATCGGAGATGGCGATCTTGACGATATTGTCCTCGACCTCGAGGGGGATGAAGTTGGCCCGATAAAGAAAATCGGGCGGAAATGACTGGACGAGATCCCGCTTGACCGCATAGCTCGAGAGGTCGATATAGGGGACCCGGTAGCGTTCGGCGATCTTGCGGGTTTCGGTCTCTTCCGAAAGGACGGTTTTTTTGGCTTCCTCTTTGCTCATCGCTATCTCGTTATCTGAATGATGTTGAAAATGGGCAGATAAACGGCCAGCAGCATCAGGGCGACGAGGAGCCCCATAGCGATGATGATGACCGGCTCGATCAAGGAGACGAAGGTGTCGATCCTGGCCTGGATCCTCTGATCGTAGACATCTGCGACTTCCCTCAACATGCCGTGCAGGTTGGCGGAGTTCTCGCCGATGCGGATCATGTCGGTCGCCAGAGGAGTGAAGAATCCGGTCTTGCCGAGGGAGTCGGAAAGGGTCTCCCCATTCCGGATTCCCTCCGGGAGATGACGAGTCTGCTTCATCAAGAACTTATTGGGAATCGCCTGACAGGCGATGGGAAGCCCGGGGAGAAGGGTGATCCCCGCTTCGAGCAGAAGGCTGAGCGTCCGGCTGAAGAGCGAAATCGCCGTCTCCACCCGGATGCGGTTCGCGTAGGGAATCCTGAGTTTGCTCTTTTCCAGGAACATGAGGATCTTCTCGTTTTTCTTGAGCCGCGGAAGGAGCAAGGCCAGGACGACCAATAAAGCCAGCAGGAAGGGCGTGACCAGGCGGAAGCCGCCGGCCGCGGCGATAAGCAGCATACTGATCCTGGGGAGCTGAGCTCCGAAGTCGGCGTAAAAGCCGGTGAAACGGGGCAGGATGAAGTTGACCAGGATGGCCATGAGGACCAGGGAGAAGACGACAAGAAGTGTGGGATAAAGCAGGGCGGCGCGGATTCTCGATCGGGTCTGGGCGATGACCTTGGCATAATCGAGATACCGCCCGATGGTCCCGGGCAGGTTGCCGCTTTGCTCTCCGGCCATGAGGGCGGCGGTATAGACCTTGCCGAAATCCTTCTCAAAAGAGACGAAGGATTCGGAAAGGGCCTTGCCGCTTCGCACATCGGCCTCCACTTTTTGCAGCAGCTCTTTGAGATGAACGTTCTTGGTCCGGCCGGAGATGAGCTCCAGGCTTTTGAGGATCGGAGAGCCGGCCCGGAGGAGCGCCACCAGCTCCTGGTTGAACATGATAAAATCCTTGTCCTTGATCCGTTTCTCGAAGGGCAAAGTCGGAGTGGAGGTTTTTTTCCAGTCTTTCCGGACGGAGAGAATGCAGAATCCTTCCGTCTCGAAGTGTCTCCGGCATTCCTCGGCCGAAGAGGCTAAAAACGACTGGGAGAGGTGCTGACCGTTTTCCGTGGCCAGCCGACAGAGAAAGTATGGCATGTCCTTATGCGTACAACTCCAGTGGTCTTCCGAAAGATACGCTCATCTTAGGGTATCCGTCTTTTTTTGTCAATGAAACCCCAGGGGAAAACCCGTCCTGGAAGCAGGCCTTCTCCCCTAATTTAGTCAGACCTGACCCCCAAAGTTGACAAAAACTGACGAAAGTTCTATGTTTGAACCGATGATCAAGAGACTTCTTGCGGGAGTTGGGTTTGTTGTCCTCGCTTTGTCCCTGGGTTCGTCCATGCCCCAGGAAACGAAACCCGCTCCCCCGAAAACGCCCCCTCTCGATTCCCCCCTGCCCCCCCAGGAGTACCCGGCAAAAAAGCCGAAATACGACTATATGAGCTCATTCTTTTCGAGAAACACCAAACCTCTCGGCCTGAAAGAGGACCTGGCCGTGAAAAAACTGTTGAAGCAGTCAGCCATAAAATGGGCCGTTCGGACCGGCCAGAGGAATATTCTGAACTGACCTCGAAATGTCGGATAGTGTCTGAGCATGATTCAATTTTTTGAATTTCCCGCCGATGAATAAAAGGGTCCCGCTCGTCCTGGGATTGATCTGTCTCCTGCTCTCTCTCGGGGGACTGAATATCTACCACAAGATCGTCTGGCGGGAGCCGACAGACGGGGTTGTCTGGAAGGAAAAAAACGGCCGGTTCGTCGCCGACCAGGTCGTGGTCAACGGCCCGGCTTACCTGGCGGGCGTCAAGAAGGGGGACATTCTCTTCTCCATTAACGACCTGCCGGTCGAAAACAAGATCGACATCGTCAGGAGTCTCTGGATCGCCAGAACGGCCGGTCAAAAGGTCAAATACCAGATCGGCCGGCCGGCGGAGATCCTTTCCCCCTCGTTTTTTCTTTCGCAGAGGGGACCAAACCTTCTTTATTTTTACCTGGCTCTGATCGGCCTCACCACGCTGGTCATCGCGGTGGTGATTTTTTTCAACTCCCGCCGAACGTTCGCCATGCCCTACCTCTCCTTCTATCTTGTCAGCCTGATGCTCTATTCCTTCTACGTCTTCTCCCCGACCGGCGAGATGGACGCGCTCGACGCCCTCTTCTTCTGGTTGGACACGGTCGCCCTGCTGGCCTTTCCCCCGCTTCTTCTTCACTTCTTCCTCATCTTCCCCCAGAGAAAGAAAGTTCTCAAGAAGAAACCGTCTTCGCTCTTTCTCCTGTATCTCCCCGGCCTCATGCTCCTCCTGGCCACGATAGTTCTGCACTCGCCCCTAACAAGTCAATGGGAAGACAGCCTGGTCCTGTCCATTCACGGCACACTGGAAAAGCTGGGGATGCTGCAATTCGTCCTCTTCGCCGTCGTTGCGCTCCTAAGCATTGCCCAAAACATGCGCCATCCGGCCGACCTGCTGGTCCGGCGGCAGCTGCGCTGGATCCTCTCCGGGTTGATGATCGGGTTTCTCCCTTTTCTCATCTTTTATGCCCTCCCCTTTTACCTCGGCCGGAGCCCCTCCCAGTTCGCCGAGCTCACCGTCCTGCTCCAAGCTCTCATCCCGCTGACCTTCGCTTACTCGGTCTCGCGTTACAAGCTTATGGATTTCGAGGTCCTGCTCAAGAAAGCCGCCACCCTGATCTTCTCCTATTTCTTCCTGGCCTGCCTTTATCTCATCCTGAGCTCTCAGACCAAGGTTTTTTCCGAGAACAAGCTCAACGTCCTCATCCTGGGTGTCCTGGCGATGGTCCTGGGAGCAACCCTTTTCACCCCCCTGAAAAAACTGATTTCCTCCCTTTTTGACCGCTTTTTTTATAAGCGGTCCTACAAGTACCGGAAGACGCTCCTCATCATCAGCAAGGAGCTCAGCCGGGAAAGGAACCTGGAGAAACTTTCTCAATCGCTTCTCGACCTGATCACCAACGCCCTTTCTCTGAAAAGCCTGGCCCTTCTTCTCCCCGAACGTGACGACAGCCCGGTCTTCGCCATCGTCAGCGCCAAGGGAGAGTCCCAGGCCGTTGCCCGCACGATCACTTTCGACCCGAGGTTTGTCGATCATCTCAGAGAGAAGGAATACATCGCCTTCGATTCGCTGGCCGAGAGACGAGAGCTGTTCAAAGGCGGAGAGGAGCTCGCGGCGCTCGGATTTGCTCACTTCCTGCCGCTCAAGGTCGAGGACAAGCTGATCGGCTGCCTGGGGATGGGGAAGAAGCTCGATAACACTTTCCTCAACCGCGAGGACCGGGACCTGCTGACGACGATTTCCTCGCCGGTCGCCCTGGCCATCGAGAACGCTTCTCTCTACCTGCAGGCGAGCGTTCGCGCCCTCGAACTCGAGAGACTCAAGGATTACAGCGAAAACATCATCGAGAGCCTGACCGTCGGAGTCGCCGTTCTCGACCAGAAGGGAGAGGTCATCGGCTGGAACCGGGTGCTGGAGGAAATTTTTGCCCGGGCCAAAAAGCAGGTGCTTGGCCGGGGACTCCAGGAAATCCTCGGCCCCAAGAACTTCCTGGCCCTCTTTCCCAGCGACACCCAGCAGGACTACCGGCTGCTGAGCGAGATCTCGCTGGAACTGCCGGGGGGAGAGAAGAGGATCTTCGACATCGCCAAGACCCCCCTGTTCGACAACCGGATGGTCCCCTACGGGACGATCATCGTCTTCGAGGATATCACCGACAAGATCCGCCTCCAGCAGCAGCTTGTCACCTCGGAAAAGCTGGCTTCGATCGGACTCCTTTCAGCGGGTGTCGCCCATGAGATCAACACGCCTCTGACGGGCATCTCCAGCTACGTCCAGATGCTCCAGAAGAAGCTCACCGATTCCCATTACAGCCAGATCCTGGGGAAGATCGAGGCCCAGACCGAGCGGGTTTCCCGGATCATCAAGAACCTCCTCAATTTCGCCCACAACCCCGCGGAGTCGGCCTTCCACAAGGTCTCTATCGCGGACAGCCTCCAGGAGATCATCTCCCTCATCGAGTACAAGCTCAAGGCGATGAACATCAAGTTGGAGATGGACCTGGCGCCCGTTAAACACATCTGGGGCCAGGGAGAACGCCTCCAACAGGTCTTCATCAACATCATCCTCAACGCCATCGACGCCATGCCCAAGGGAGGCTTTCTCCGCATCCGGGCGGCCCAGGAAGGGAGGGATGTGATCGTCAAGATCGCCGACACGGGAACGGGGATCCAGCCGCAGTATCTGCCCCACATTTTCGACCCCTTCTTCACCACCAAAGGCATCGGCAAGGGAACAGGCCTGGGCCTGTCCATCTCCTATGCCATCATCAAGGAGCACGAGGGGCATATGACCGTCGAAAGTGAAGTCGACAAAGGGACCTGCTTCACCATCTTCATCCCCGCCGACCTCGACCTGAAAAAATTGGGACATAAAAACTCCTTTGTCCGAAACTGACCATGGCTGAAAAAAAAGGGACCATCCACGTCATCGACGACGAACCGATCATCCACGAGGTCCTGAGTCAGCTCTTGACCGCGGAGGGATATGAGGTGGAGCTCTCCTCATCGGGGGAAGAAGCCCTGGAGAAGCACTCCTCCCAAGCCTTCGATGTGACCTTGCTCGATCTGTTGATGCCCGGGCTGGACGGGATCGAGGTCCTCAAGAATATCAAGAGGATCGACCCCCGGGCGGTGATCATCATCATCACAGCCTACGCTTCGGTGGAATCGGCCATCGCCGCCATGAAGATGGGAGCCTACGACTACATCCAAAAGCCCTTCAAGCACGACGAGCTGATCCTGACCATCGAGAAGGCCCTGGAGCACAAGAGCCTGCAGGATGAGAATCTCCGTCTCAAGGACGAGCTCGACCGCAAGTTCAGCTTCGAGAACATCGTCAGCCGGAGCCGGCCGATGGAGCGGGTCTTCGACCTGATCAAGGCCACCGCCCCGACGCGCTCGACCATCCTGATCCAGGGCGAGAGCGGAACGGGCAAGGAGCTGGTCGCCCGGGCGATCCATCAGAACAGCGACCGCCGCCATTTTCCGTTCGTCGTCGTCAACAGCGGGACGCTCCCTCCCGACCTCCTGGAGAGCCACCTCTTCGGCCATGTCAAAGGGGCCTTCACCGGCGCCGTGAGCCAAAAAGAGGGGCTCTTCGAGGCGGCCGACCGGGGAAGCATCTTCTTCGACGAGATCTCGACCGTGAGCCTCGAGACCCAGGCCAAGATGCTCCGGGTGATGCAGGATAAGGAATTCATGAGACTCGGGGGAACCAAGACCATCAAGGTGGACACGCGGATCATCGCCGCCACCAATACCGACCTGGAAGAGCTCATCGCCCGCAAGGCCTTTCGCCAGGACCTCTTCTACCGGCTCAACGTCATCAAGATCGAACTCCCCCCCCTGCGGGAGAGGAAGGAGGATATCCCTCTCCTGGTGAAGCATTTCATCGATATTTCCAGCCGCGAGAACAAAAAGACGATCGAAGGCATCAGCGAGGACGTCCTGGAGATCCTGGAGAATTACGACTGGCCGGGAAACGTTCGCGAACTCGAAAACCTCATCGAGCGGGCGGTGGTCCTGACCAAATCCAAGCTCATCAGCCGCAACATGCTCCCCCCCTTCCTTCTCGACCGGGGGACGCCCGACAAGGAGATCGAGACCGGAGAGGAAAGGGGGCGAAGTTTAAAGGACCAAACTCAGGACTTCCAGAGGAGGATCATCCTGAATGCCCTCCGGCGGGCCAAGGGAATTCAGAAGCCGGCGGCCCGTTCGTTGGGGCTGAAGGCGACCACGCTCAACGAGATGATCAAGAGGCTGAAGATCGACGTGGACAACCTGTCCTGAGCGGCTCGCTTTAGGAAACGCGGAAATTTCCCGGAACGGCCATGTCGGGATTGACCGCGATCTTGCGGGCGGGTCCCGCCAGGGGAAGTTCGAACTCCTGGCTTTTCTTGTCGACGACCAGCTTCTCGCGGCGAAGCGCCCCGCTCTCATCCTCCCAGGCGATCCAGAGCGGAAAGACAAAGGTGTCGACGAGCTGGTTCACCCTCACTTTCAGGAAGGAACCGGCCTCTCTTTTTACGACTGAAGTGCTCACCCTGGTCTCGGGGAGGACGTGGGAATCGAACCACAGCCGGAAGAAGTCGTTCAAATCGCGTCCCGAGACCTTCTCCATCATCCTGCGGAACTGGCCTGTCGCCGCCGCCGAGTACTTGTGCGCGGCGAAGAACTCTTTCAGCCCGGTGAAGAAGACCTCGTCGCCCAAAAGATCGCGGAGCATGTTCAGGACAAGAGCTGTCTTGTCGTAGACGATCGCCTGGTAGGCTTCAAAATCGGTAAAACTGAGGCGGGATCCCATGGTGATCGGTCCCCACTTGGACTTTTTTTTGGTCCAGCGGGAGAATCTCTTGAGGATGTCCGCCAGGGCACTCTCTCCATATTTCGCTCGGATATAGAGGACAGCGGCATATTGCGCCAACCCCTCGCTCAGCCACTGATCCCGGTACCTGGCCGCGGTGACCCCCTGTCCCCACCATTGATGGGCGATCTCATGGGCGATGAAATATTCCTTCCATTTCGAGGAGAGGTCGACCGGGCTGTCCGGATTGCCGATCAATCGGCTGCGTATGCCGGAGTCCACTCGCGAGACCCGGGGGAGCTCGTTCAGGACGATGAAAGAGGCCGGGCTGTGGCCGCCGGCCGTCATCCAAAGCCTTTGGATGATGCGCAGGTTCTCAAAAGGGAAAGGACCGAACCGAGATTCATAGAACTCCAGGATCCGGCCGGCCTCATCCAGAAAGTCCTTCTTGGCCGAGCGGACCAGGGACTCGCAATAGGAAGCGAGCGGCGGGTCACCCCTTTTCTCTCGGGTCAAACTCAGCTTTCCGACAAGGAAAGAGAGATGTTTCAGCGGGCTTTTCGCCTCAAACACCGAAAAGGAACTCCCGATCTTATCGATCTCCGTCACCTTCTGGATACCGTTCAAGATACCTTGTTCGAGGAGTTGCCCGTTGGCGACCGAAGAATAATCCGGCGGGACGATGATCTTGAGCCGGGCGGTGAAATAATCTTCGACCAGAGGAGCGGGGTACCACTGGGCCGACTGGCTGAACAGATAGGTGTCATACCGAAACGGGATCGGATTGATCTCTTTTTGCAGGGCCACGACGGTATCCGTCACTTGAGCCGGCGGCTCCAGTCGACCCCGGTAGAGGACCTCGAGGGTTGCCTTGGCGTCCTGGCCGATCGGCTCCAGGAAATAGACATAGAAGACACTCCCGGCCGGGTCCTGGGTGAAGAAAAGCTCCCGCCGTTCCGCGTCATAGATACGCAGGATCTCCAGCTCCGGGTGCAGCTTGAATTTGACGGCCTCGAGTCGACCCGCCTGGCTGAGCAGGGTGATCCTGGCCTTGGCCGAAAGATGAAGGCTTCGCGGTTCGAAGTCCAGCTCGATCTCGTAATGCTGGATGTCGTACTTCTGGCCGAAGGTGATGACCAGGCGACTTCTTCCCTCGTCCGCTCCGGGCGAGTAGAGACTGATGAACCGTTCCCTGGAGAATTCGTAGAGACTGACTTCCTCCTCGGCGAATGAGGAATAGACATAGGACAAATCGCCCCTTTTTCTGCCCTGGAAATAGATCGCCGCGTCCTCTCTCTGGGGGAGAAAAGACAGCGGCTCCGGACTGAACGCGGTCTGAATGGTGAAATGACGGGAACGGTATTTTTCGAATATCGAGGCGGCCCGGCTCATCTCGTCTTCGCTGACCGAGGACGGGAGGATCTCGATATTGCCGTTGATCTTGACGTTCTGATTGAAGAAGGCGCTGGAAAAATGGAGGAAGGCGTGATCGATACGATCCTCCAACACCTTATTCTTATAGAGGAGTTCGAGCTGATGCTTTTCGTTGACATTCGAGGGAGAGAACGTCAGGCGCCCGTCGCCGATGATCAGGAGAGCCGTTTCCAGGTCGGGAATATTGTCATAAAAGACGAGGGCGTCGTGGAAGGTCAGGTTGATGTCGGTGTGGCTGATCTCGACCCGGGATGCTCTCTCGATGCGCTCGGCGGGCAACCGGATCTTATAGAGCCGGCTGATGTTTCCCCTGACGCTCTTCTCCTTGATCCGCCAGCGGCCATCGCTGTTCTCCAGAAGCAGCTGCCATGTCTCGATCAGGACGGCGGACGCGTTTTGGTAAACGACTTGCAAAAAAATGGTCGGCTCGGCCGGGTCAACGTTTCTCTTGTTGGCCCAAGTCATGGTCACCGTTTCCATTTTCAAGAAATCGAAATAACGGGAGAGCTCTTTCCGCTGTGCGTCCCTCAGTTCCGGCGCGTAAGCATCGAGGTAGGAGTCGAAACGGTATGAAGAAAGGTCGTTCTGAAGCTGAAGGATGAACTCGGGGATGCCCTGGTCCGCCGAGGTCGCACCGGGAATGAGCAGGAGAAGAAGAAGCAGGGCAGCCCGGAGAAACGATCTCGGCTTCTTCATTGGAATATTATAGCAATAACCTCCGGATTTGAGGAAGGCGTTGCTCCCGGCTTTCCCTTGTCGCCGCCGATTCGTCCCTGCCATCACCACCTAAAAAGCAGGATTCGTGCCAACTGCCTGGCCGGAGACGGCTGCTTGATCTGACGGTAAAACCCTTCTATCGTAAAATTCCAGGTTGTCCCGTAAAGAACTTTTACATCCCCCCCAAGAAACAATGTCTGCGGTTTACTTGGAACCGCCCTTTTTGAATCGCTCTTCCCAGGTGACGAAGCTGTGGTAGTAGATCAAGTCGCCCTCGTCGAGCCCGCGGGTGATTTCGGTGATATGAGAGGTCGAGGAACCGAAGGCTTCCACGGCGAAGACGACGGCCTTCTCCGGGTCGACGTGCTTGCCGCAGGTGTAGATATCCAGGGCGACATAACCGTACTCCGGCCAGGTGTGCGTGGAGATGTGGGATTCGGAGATGACCACGACGCCGGAGACACCCTGGGGAGGAAACCGGCTGAACGAGATCGACCAGACCTGGGCTCCAGCGACTTCGGCCGCCTTAACCAGGACCTGCTGGACCTTCTCGACGCTGCCGATGATCTTAGGGTCGCAGCCCGAGGCCTCAACGATATAATGACGGCCGATGGTCTCGTGAATCTCCTGCGCCATTTCTCTCTCCTTAATCCAATCAGGCTTTACGTTAGGTCATTGTTTCCCGGCTGTCAAGAAGAAGATGGGGGCCGCCTTCAGAGAATAACCCGCTTTTCGTCCTTGACGACATTCAGAACGAGGTGGGTGACCGTGCGGTCGATGAAGGGCAGAGAGAGAATGCCCTTGATAAAGTCATTGAGGTCGTCGCGGCCTTTGAAGTAGCCGATGACGAGGGAGTCCCATTCGCCGGTGATGTCGTAGACGGCCGCAACCCGGCGGTCGGAGGATATCTTTTCCTGGGTCTCCAGGAGTTTTCCCTTGGAGATGCGCAGGGCGATGATGGCCACGAGGTCGATGCCGAAATGCCCGGGGTCAACGACCGGGACGTAGCCTTTGATGGCCCCGCTCGCTTCGAGCTTCCTGACCTTGTTGATGACGGCCGTGGCCGAAGTGCCGACTTCCCTGGCGATCTCCCGGTAGCTTTTGCGGGCGTTCTGGTTCAGCGCCCGGACGATCTTTCTGGCCAGATCATCGATCATTTGCATCTCCGTTCATGTCCATATTTGTTGACTATTTTATATCATATGAAATAAATATCAAGAAATATATTGACAATCATTTCATTTTTTGTTAATAAACAGCCATTATGTTAATATGCATCAGGTCGTTTTGCCGGTCTGATATCGATCATAGGAGAACAGCCGCCAATCGTCAATCCCTTATCCAGGACATCCAAGAAGGAGGAGGACATGGCCCTGTCCGGTAGGAACGAACACAAGCCGTATGGATTCAAAACCCAAAAAGAGGTCCTGGATTATGTCATGAATCCGGCCAACAAAGTCGAGTTCATCCGGGTCCATTTTCCCGACATCCTGGGGAGGCCGATGGACTTTTCCTTTCCCAGCGAAGAGCTGGAAAAGGCGTTCCGGGAAGGGAAAGGTTTCGACGGTTCTTCGATCCAGGGGTTCGTCCGTATCGAGGAAAGCGACCTGGTCATCAAGCCCGAGGCCCACACCTTCCGCGTCCTCCCCTGGGAATACAGGGGGTTTTCGGAGGACATCACCTGGCGGGAAGCGATCATGTTCGGCGACATCATGACGCCCGAGGGTGATCACTATGAGGGAGATACGCGCTTTATCCTCAAGAAGGCTTTGGCCCGGGCGAAGAAGGAATTCGGCTTCGCTGACTTCAAAGTCGGCCCGGAACTCGAGTTTTTCCTCTTCCCGAGCGACCGGGACACTTCGCTCAGTGACCACGGCGGCTACTTCTTCAGCGGGAAATACGGCGGGATCCGGAAGGAAGTCCAGCTTCTGCTCAAGAGGATGGGCATCGCCTGCGAATATGATCACCACGAGGTCGCCCACGGCCAGCACGAGATCGATTTGAAGTACTCGAGCGCCCTGGAGATGGCCGATATCGGGATGCTCTTCCGTTACATGGTCAAGAAGGTCGCCCGCATGCACGGCCTCTACGCCACTTTCATGCCCAAACCCATCAACGGCCAGAACGGCAGCGGCATGCACGTCCATCAGTCCCTCTGGAAGGGCGGGAAGAACGTCTTCTTCTCGGCCAAAAACTCCTATCATCTCTCCGACCTCGCCCATCATTACATGGCCGGACTGATAAGCCACGCCCGCGAGATCTCAGCCGTCTTCAGCCAGTGGGTCAATTCCTTCAAACGCCTAATCGAAGGCTATGAGGCACCCGTGTACATCGCCTGGGGGCAGAGGAACAGGTCCGCCTACATCCGCGTCCCCGAGTACCAGCCCGGAAAGGAAATGGCCACCCGGATCGAGCTGCGCTCCCCCGACCCATCCTGCAACATCTACCTGGCCTTTGCCACTATGCTCATGGCCGGCCTGACCGGGATCCGGGGCAGCTATCCTCTCCCCGACCCCGTTGAAGAAAACATCTACAAGATGTCGAACGCCAAGCAGAAGAGGTTCGAGATCCGGACTCTGCCGCGGAACCTGGAGGAAGCGGTCCGGCTGATGGAAAAGAGCCCGCTGCTCCGGGAGACCTTTAGCGATCATGTCTTCACCACGTTCATCGCCAACAAGCGCGCCGAGATCGAGGAATACAACATCAACGTCTCCGGCGAGTTCGAAAAGCAGGTCAGCGAGTACGAGGTCAAAAAATACCTCCCCTTCCTCTAGTTAACGGCACGGGCTGACGAACCACCAGCCGCGACCGGGGCGAGGGGTATTGGTAAGGAAGTCCGTCGACGACTGAGCGGGCGTCGCGAGGCGTCGAAGACGCCGTGGCGATCTCGTGGAGATTGCTTCGTCACTCCGCTCCTCGCAATGACAGGTTCCTCGCCGGGGAACCGAGCGGGCTGACGAACCAATACCCCGAGCCAGTTCTTGACAAACTGGAATCCTCTTTGCTATAAAGTTCTTCTTTATTCATAATAATTCGGGTTTCTTGTTCTTCTTTGATAGGAAGGAGTCATACATATTATTTTCGCGCTTGCCTTCGCTCCCGCCCTGGTCTCGGACGGCCGGCATCATGACGGCTCGTTCCTATCTCCCTCGACCAGCCAAAACCTCCGGGATCTCGACGCGCCTGGAGAACCGACCCCATTCTGGAGGAAAACGTGGAGACCATAAGCACCAAGGTCAGCTCCGTCCTTAGTAAACACGATTTTCAAAAAAAGGCCCTCATTCCCATCCTCCAGGACATCCAGGCCGAGTACAACTATCTTCCCGAGCCGGCGCTCCGGATCGTGGCCCATTCACTCGAGATCCCGCTCATCGACGTTGTCGGCGTGGCCACGTTTTACCGGGCTTTCAGCCTTAAGCCGCGCGGCAAGCACTTGGTCACGGTTTGCCTGGGTACAGCTTGCCACGTCCGGGGAGGGCCCAAGATCCTGGCAGAATTCCAGAAGAGACTGGACCTCCAACCGGGGGAGACATCGACGGATGGCCTGTTCACCCTGGAGACGGTGGCCTGCCTGGGCTGTTGCGCCATCGGACCAGTGGTCGTGGTCGATGGTAATTACTATGCCCAGACAACGGCGCGCAAGGTCGAGACCATCCTCAAAAAGTATCTCAAGAAAGAGAAGAAAAATGGACGCTCCAAAAAAGATCGCCTCGACTAGGGATCTCAAAGCCCTCATCGCCGAGAAAAAAGCCGCGCGGGAGTCCGAGAAAAGGCCGGTCCTGACCGTCTCGGCTGGAACCTGCGGACAGGCGCGGGGCTCGCTCAAGGTCATAGACGCCCTGCGGAAGGCCCTGAAGAAAGAGAATCTAGAGGACAGGGTCAAGGTCAGAGTGACCGGCTGCCATGGATTTTGCGAGGTCGAACCCAACATCATCATCTACCCGCACAATATCTTCTACCAAAAGGTCGACGGAAAACAGGCCAAAGATATCATCAGCCAGACCATTCTCAACAACAAGGTCCTGGACGAACTCCTCTACACGGACCCGGCCACCCAGCAAAAGAGCGCCGCGGAGAGCGAGATCCCCTTCTATAAAAAGCAGAAGAGGCTTATCCTCGGGGACAACGCCCTGATCGACCCGACGGATATCGGCGACTACCTCTCCATCGGTGGTTACGGCTCCCTGGCCAAGGTCTTGAAAGGCTTGACCCCGGACGAGGTCATCGCCCAGATCAAGGCCTCGGGCCTCCGCGGTCGCGGCGGGGCGGGCTTCCTGACCGGCTTGAAATGGGAGCTGGCGAGAAAGGCCAAGGGGGACCTGAAGTACATCATCTGCAACGCCGACGAGGGAGACCCGGGCGCCTACATGGACCGGAGCCTGATGGAAGGAAATCCCCATCGCGTCCTCGAGGGCATGCTCATCGGCGCCTACGCGATCGGGGCGAAAGAGGGCTATGTCTACATCCGGGACGAATATCCCCTGGCCGTCGCGCACATCAGCCTGGCCATCGAGCAGGCCGAGAAGCTGGGACTGCTGGGCGATGATATCCTCGGCACCGGATTCAATTTCCATCTCCGCATCGCCAAGGGCGCGGGCGCCTTCGTTTGCGGCGAAGAGACCGCCCTGATCGCCTCGATCGAGGGCCGCGTCGGTGAACCCCGCCAGCGTCCGCCCTTCCCGGCGACGCGGGGCCTCTGGCGAAAGCCCACGACCATCAACAACGTGGAGACCTGGGGGAATATCCCCATCATCATCGATAAGGGAGCGGATTGGTACGCCGGCATAGGTACGGCCGGGAGCAAGGGGACCAAGATCTTCTCCCTGGTCGGGAAGATCAACAACACGGGCTTGGTCGAAGTGCCCATGGGTATCAGCCTGCGCGAGATCATTTTCGACATCGGCGGCGGGATCCCCGGGGGGAAGGAATTCAAGGCCGTCCAGACGGGCGGCCCCTCGGGCGGCTGTATTCCCAAGGAGATGCTCGACTTGCCGATCGATTACGAAAGCCTGACCAAGGCCGGGTCGATCATGGGCTCGGGCGGCATGATCGTTATGGACGAGAAGACCTGCATGGTCGATGTCGCCAAGTACTTCCTCAATTTCCTCCGTGACGAATCCTGCGGCAAATGCATCTCCTGCCGCGAGGGCACCCAGCGGATGTGGGAGATCGTCAAGAACATCACCGACGGCAAGGGCACGCGGCAAGAGCTCGCCCTCCTCGAAGAGCTGGCTGGCATCGTCAAGGACGCCTCGCTCTGCGGCCTGGGACAGACAGCTTCGAACCCGGTCTTGTCCACACTCCGCTATTTCCGCCATGAATACGAAGCTCACATCGACCAAAAGAAATGTCCGGCCCTGGTCTGCCAGGAGATCGTCTCCTCGCCCTGCCAATACGAGTGCCCGATCAGCCAGGAAGCCTCGGTCTATATCGCCCTCATCGCCAAGGGTCGTTTCGAGGATGCCTACCAGTTCATCGTCAAGGACAATCCCCTGCCCTCCATCTGCGGCCGCGTTTGCCATCATCCCTGTGAGAAGGTCTGCCGGACTGGTGAAACGGGTGATCCGATCGCCATCCGGTCCCTCAAGCGGTTCGTCACCGACTATGCGATGAAGAAGGGGCTTCGCCCTTATCGCGAGGCGGCCCCCCAGATCAAGGCGAAGGTGGCCGTCGTCGGAGCGGGGCCGGCCGGACTGACGGCCGCATATGACCTGGCCCTCAAGGGTTATCAGCCGACGGTCTTCGACTCCCTGCCCGTTCCCGGCGGCTGGCTGGCCAAGGGAATTCCCGATCACCGGCTGCCCAAGGACGTCCTCGATCGGGACATCGAACACATCAAGAGCGCCGGTGTGACCATCCGGACAAATGCCGCTCTGGGCAAGGATTTCAGCCTGGACGACCTTTTCGCTCAGGATTTCAAGGCGGTCTTTCTCGCGACCGGCGCCCACAAATCGATGAGGCTGGGGATCGAGGGGGAAAACTCTGAAGGCGTTATCCAGGGAACGGAGCTGCTCAAGGCCGTCAACCTGGACGAAAAAGTCAAGCTCGGCGCCCGGGTCGGGATCGTCGGCGGCGGAAACGCGGCCGTCGACGCCGCCCGGGTCGCAGTCAGGGATAAGAAAGTCAAAGAGGTCACCATCCTTTACCGAAGGACGCGCCGGGAGATGCCGGCCTTCGCGGAAGAAATCGAAGCGGCCATAGAAGAGGGCGTGAACATCCAGTTTTTGGTCGCTCCGATCAAGGTGCTCGCCGAGAACGGCCGGGTGAAGGGCGTCCGCTGCATCCGCATGCGGCTCGGAGACATCGATGCCAGCGGCCGGCGAAGCCCCGTCCCGATCGAGGGCTCCGAGTTCACGGTCGACCTTGATACACTCGTCCCGGCCATCGGAGAGAGGGCGGACAGCTCCATCTTCACCGCCGGGGACCAGTTGAGCATCTCCCAGTGGGGGACGATCGAGGTCGACTCCACCAACCTGACGACGGGACGGCCCGGTGTTTTCGCCGGCGGCGATGCGGTCACCGGGCCGGGCACGGTCGTCGAGGCCATGGCCGCCGGAAAGCTGGCCGCCCGGATGATCGAAAAATACCTGGAAGGCGAAAGCCTGGACAGAGAGTACACGCTTACCCGTCCGTCCATCTATATCGAGCCCGTGGAGCTGACCGAGGAGGAGCTGGCCCGGACGAAGCGTCCCAGGATGCCGCGGCTCACCCGGACCGCCCGAAAGAAGAACTTCAAAGAGGTGGAGATGGGGTTGACCGAGGAGACGGCGGTCGCCGAGGCCAGGCGCTGCCTCCGCTGCGAACTCGAGACCGAAGAGGGAAAGAAAGCCATCGGGAGGGAAAAATGATCACCTTCAAGATGAACGGTCTGGATGTCCAAGCCGAAGAGGGCTGGACGCTCCTGGAGACGGCCAAGTTCTACGGCCTCGAGATTCCCACTCTCTGTTACAACGAGGGATTAAGCGTCTATGGAGGATGCCGTCTCTGCCTCGTGGAGATCGGTGTCAAGCCGAGGACGAAGCTCGTATCTTCCTGCACCTATCCCGCCGAAGAGGGATTGGTCGTCCACACCGACACCAAGAGGGTCATCGAAGCACGCCGGATGATGATCGAGCTGATGCTTTCCGTGGCTCCTTTTTCCAAGCAGATCCAGGATCTGGCTTCCAAGTTCGGTGTCACCAAGATGCGGTTTACCCCCCGCAACGAGGAGTGCATTCTCTGCGGCCTCTGCGTCCGGATGTGCGCCGAGCAGATGGACGGCCGGGCGATCGGTTTCCAGAACCGGGGCAGCAAGAGGAAGATCTCGACACCGTTCGACGTCCGCTCGGAGGAATGTCGGCTCTGCGGCGGCTGCATGTACATCTGCCCGGCTTGCCAGTTGCGCTGCCAGGGCCCCGATGCCGAGACCGCGGTCTGCAACGCCTGCCTGACCATGGAGCCCACCTGCCTGGACGCCTACGACGAGCTCCAGTGCTGGATGTATGACGCCGGGCGATGCGGGACCTGCGTCCAGGAGACTCCGGCCGAAAAAGAGCCGAAATGAAAAAGCGATGGAACCCATTGCTTCGAATAAAAACGCGAACCTGAGGAGGTAATCATGGCGTATACGAGACTCAACCGAAGCGCGGCGACTTTGACCAAGAACAGGACGGAAGGGTCGATCAGCCCGTTTAGCGGCATGTGCGTCACCTGTGTGGACGGCTGCATCGGCATGTGCGAGATCGGCAAATCGGCCTACCGGGGAGCGGAGGTCCTTTATCCGCAACCGTTCGGCATCATCACGGCGGCCTCGGAGAAGGAATACCCAGTCGACCTCTCCCACTTCAGCATCATGGGGACGGCCGTCGGGGCCTACGGGGTCGAGGCGGACAGCGACAAGGCGACCTTCGAAAAGGTGAACATCGAGACCGCCGTCGGACGGGACAAAGGCATCAAGCTGCGGGTGCCTTTCGTCCTCGGCGGAATGGGCTCGACCAACGTCGCCAAACAGAACTGGCCGGGCCTAGCCATCGGCGCGGCCATCTGCGGCGTCATCCTGACCGTCGGCGAAAACGTCTGCGCCATGGACGAGGGCGCCGAGATCAAGAACGGCCGGGTCGTGCGTTCGCCCGACATGGAGATGCGCGTCGGCCTCTTCCAGAAGTGGCAGGACGGCTACGGCACGGTGGTCGTCCAGGCCAATGTTGAAGATACCCGGCTAGGAGTCCAGGAGTACGCCATCAACAAGCTGGGCGTCCAGGCGGTCGAGCTCAAGTGGGGACAAGGAGCCAAGGACATCGGCGGTGAGGTCAAGATCAAGAGCTTGGCCAAGGCCCAGGAGCTCAAGAGGCGGGGCTATATCGTTCTCCCCGACCCTGAGGACCCCAGCGTTATCCAGGCCTTCGAGAAGGGAAGCTTCAAGGAATTCGAGCGCCACTCCCGCATGGGCATGGTCGAGGAAGAGAGCTTTATGACAAGGGTTGAAGAGCTCCGCAGGGCAGGCGCGAAGTACGTCTTCTTAAAGACCGGAGCCTACCGGCCCGCCGACCTGGCCCGGGCCGTGAAGTTCTCGTCCAAGGCCAAGATCGACATGCTGACCGTGGACGGAGCCGGCGGCGGAACGGGCATGAGCCCCTGGCGGATGATGAACGAATGGGGCATCCCGAGTGTCGAGATCTGGTCGCTCACCTACCAGTACGCCCATCAACTGGCCAAGGCCGGCGAGTACCTCCCCGACATCGTCTTCGCCGGCGGGATCACTTTCGAGGACCAGATCTTCAAGGCGCTGGCCATCGGAGCCCCCTATGTCAAGGCGGTGGCCATGGCCAGAGGTCCGATGGCCGCGAACATGGTCGGCAAGACCATCGGCAAGCGCATCCAGGAAGGCCAGATCCCGGTCTATGTCGAGCGGTTCGGTTCGAGCGTCGAAGAGATTTTCGTCACGGCGCCCGAGCTCAAGCACAAATACGGGGAGCGGTTCAACGAGATCCCGCCTGGGGCGATGGGACTTTACTCCTATTTCACACGCCTGAGCCAGGGCGTCCGGCAGCTCATGGCCGGAAACCGGAAGTTCTCCCTCGGTTACATCACCCGCGACGACATCGCCGCCCTGACCAAGGACGCCGTCAATATCAGCGGCATCCCCTTCATCATGGACGTGGACAAAGAGGAAGTCGAGAAGATCCTGAAGAGCTGACCTCCCGCTCTGCATGTTATTGCGAGCCTTGGCGAAGCAATCCGGTCGCGCTCCTCGCAATGACACATGAGACAATCTTGGGGACGGTCCCCGGCGGGGACCGTCCCTTTTTTTTGGGCGCCCGATATGCTATATATACGTCTGATTTGAAATGAATATCTTCAGCCTCGTCATCAGCCTGTTCGTCCTCCTCTTCGCTATCACCATCCACGAGGCCGCGCACGGCTGGGCGGCTTCGAAGTTCGGCGACGACACGGCCCGGAGCATGGGCCGGGTGACCCTCAATCCGATCGCCCATATCGACCCGTTCGGGACAGTTCTTCTGCCGCTCCTTCTCGTCATCATGAATGCCCCTGTCTTCGGCTGGGCCAAGCCTGTGCCCGTCAACCCGTTCAACCTGAGGAACCCCCGGCGGGACAACCTCTGGATATCGGCGGCCGGGCCGACAGCGAACATGCTGGCGGCCGCCTTCTCGCTGTTCGCTATCATCCTGATCAAAGCGACCAGTCCAAGCGCGTCGGCGTTTCTCGGGAACTTCCTTACGGGCCGTGGCGGACCATCGGGCGGTATCCATCCCCTGGAAGGCCTGATCATCATCTTCTTCTACGGCGCTTTGGTGAACTCTTACCTCGCTGTTTTTAACCTCATCCCTGTGCCGCCGCTCGACGGGAGCGGCGTCCTGATGGGGCTGCTCTCCGAAGAGGCCGCCCAGAAGTATGACCGACTTCGGCCCTATGGTTTCCTTATCGTCCTAGGTCTGATCTATCTTGGATTTCTGAGCCTGATCATCCGGCCCATCCAGATCCTCATCTATACAGTCGTTTTCCTCTGACCATGAGCGAACATAAGAAAAAAATCGTCCTCAGCGGAGTGCGGCCGACCGGGCCCGCTCACCTGGGCAACTACGCCGGGGCCATGCGGAACTGGCTTCGCCTCCAGGACGAGTACACCTGCTTCTATTCGATCGTCACCTGGCACGCCTTCAGCTCGGAATACCAGAATTCCAGGGTCATCAAGGACTACACCTACGAAATGGCCGTTGACTTGCTCAGCATCGGCCTGGACCCTGAGAAATGCGTCCTCTTCGTGCAGTCGGAAGTCAAGGAGCACGCCGAGCTCCACCTCCTGCTCTCGATGATCACGCCCCTCCCCTGGGTGGAAAGAGTGCCGACGTTCAAGGATATGCAGAAAGAACTGGAGGACAGGGATATCAACACCTACGGCTACCTCGGCTACCCCGTCCTCCAGACCGCCGATATTTTCATCTATCGGGCCGAGATCGTCCCCGTGGGCGAAGACCAGGCCGCTCATCTCGAGCTCGCCCGGGAGATCTGCCGCCGTTTCAACCGCCTCTTCGGCGAGGTCTTTCCCGAGCCGCAGATCATGCTGACCGAGACGCCGCGGCTGGCCGGGACGGACGGCCGGAAGATGAGCAAGTCCTTCGGCAACGCCATCTATCTCAAAGATTCTCCCGAGGTCATCAGGGAGAAAATCGCGCCGATGGTGACCGATACCAGGCGGAAGCGGCGATCGGATCCCGGAGAGCCGAACGACTGTCCGGTCTTCACCCTGCACCGGGCCTTCATCGAGAAGGAGCGCCGCGAGGAATTGGCCGGAGAATGCCGCCGGGCCGGGATCGGTTGCCTGGAATGCAAGAATGTCGTCATCGACAGCCTCATCCGCCTTCTTCATCCCTACTGGGAAAAGCGGGCCCGATATGAAAAGAACCCTGCCCAGGTCTGGGCGATCCTCGAGGAAGGGAACGCCCGGGCTCGCCGGGCCGCCCAGAAAACCATGGAGGCCGTCCGAGCCGCAGTCGGATTCTAGAAGGGACAGACGCCTGCAGACCTCGATGGAGACCTCGGAAAGTTACCAAGTCCGGCTGGAGGTTTTCGAGGGACCTCTCGACCTCCTGCTGTTCCTGATCCGCAAGAAGAAGATCGACATCCATAACATCCCGATCGCCGTCATCACCCGGGAGTACCTGGACTACCTCGGCCGCAAGGAACAGATCAACCTCGACCGGGAAGCAGAGTTCGTGCTGATAGCGGCGCTGCTCATCCACATCAAGTCCCAGTTGCTCCTGCCCCGCGAGGAACCCCTCCTCGCAGGCGAGGACCCGCGCCGCTTCCTGGTGGACCAGCTCGTCGAGTTCCAGAAGATCAAGGCCGCCTGTTCCCTCCTCAAAGAGCGGGAGGAAGAACAGCTGTCGCTCTGGACGCGCGAGATCCTGCCCCCTCTCCCCGAACCGGGGGAGCCCGACCTGGTCGAGGTCTCGCTGTTCGACCTGGCCGAGACCTTCTTCGTCCTGATGAAACGGAAAGAAGCGGAGAACTTCAAGGTCGTGCGGGGCAAGGACTATTCGCTCGAAGAAAAGATGAACGAAATCATCGCCCAGCTGGAGAAGGAAAAGGTCCTCGATTTCCTGGAATACTTCAGCCGGCAGGAAACCCTGGAGGGAGCGATCGTCTCCTTCTTCAGCCTGCTCGAGCTCATCAAGGCCCGGCTGGTGATAGCCGTCCAGGAACAGCTCTTCCAAACCATCAAAGTCTGGCTGCGCAAGCAATCCCCGATGAGGCAATGATCATGGCCCCTGACTTGAAAGAGATCATCGAAGCGCTGATTTTCGTCTCCCTGGAGCCGCTCTCGCTCGAAAAGATCAAGGAGACCCTGGCCGACCATCCTCCGGAAGAGGTCGAACAGACCCTCCAGGAGCTCCTCCGTGACTCCGCGGCTCCCGGGCGCGGCATCGCCATCATCCAGAGCGGGGGAGGCTATATCTTCACCACCCGGCGGGAGTTCGACCCCTGGGTGAGGCGGTTTTTAAAGATCGACCGCAAGAGCAAGCTGACATCGGCCTCCCTGGAGACTCTGTCCATCATCGCCTACCACCAGCCGATCACTTTGTCCGAGATCTCGGCCCTCCGCAACGTCGACTCATCCTACACGATCAAAACCCTGCTCGAGAAGAAGCTGATCAAGATCACCGGACGCAAAAAGAGCCCGGGCAATCCCTTGATCTACCGAACGACCGAACGTTTCCTGGCTTATTTCGGGCTGAACAGCCTGGAAGAGCTGCCGACCGAAGAGGAGATCGCCAGGATCCTCGGGGAGGAGAAGACGGTTGAACAGGAACAGAAGCCCTAGGGCGCTGGCGACGGCAGCATTCGGTTTGATTTTCTGGACCGTCTCTCTCATGACACCGAGCTGCCGGAAGCCGCGGGAGGATTCGCCGGCGCCTTCGGCCGACCGCCACGCGCCTTTCAACTATACCGGACGCCGGGCCATGGTCGTGGCCGCTCATCCCCTGGCCGTCGAGGCCGGGCTGAAGATGCTCCGGAACGGCGGGAACGCCGTCGATGCGGCGATCGCCACGGCCTCTGCCCTAAACGCGGCCGAACCCTTCGCCTCGGGGATCGGAGGGGGCGGGTTCATGGTCATCCATCTGGCCGGGGAAAAGCGAACCACGGTGATTAGCTTCCGGGAGAGGGCGCCGCTTCTCGCTTCGCCGCGTATGTTCAAGGACAAAGGCGAGGAAGAGAAAGATTGGCGGACGGCCAGCGGTCTGGCCGTGGCGGTGCCGGGGGCCTTGGCCGGCTGGGACTTGGCCCTGAGGAAATACGGGACGCGCCCGTTGGCCGAGGCGTTGGCCGAGGCCATCGCCATCGCCGAACATGGATACATTATCAGCCCGACCTTCAGCGACATCAGCAAGGAAGAATACGAACGCCTGATCAAGAACCTCCCCCAGGGAAGCGGCTATCTGAATGACGGACTTCCCTATGAACCGGGAGACCGCTTCCGGAATCCCGACCTCGCCCGGACGCTGCGGCAGATCGCCGCCCGGGGGGTGGAGGAGTTCTACCGGGGCAAGATCGCCCGGAAGATCGTCGCCGCGGTCCAGGATAAGCAAGGGATCATGACCCTGGAGGACCTGGCATCCTATGAAGCCGTTGAAGTGGAGCCTCTGCAAGGGACCTACAAGAACCTCACGATTGTAGCCGCTCCTCCCCCCGCCTCGGGAGGCCTGCACCTCATCCAATTCCTCAACATCATCGAGCGCTGGCCGGTCGGGGCATGGAGGTTGAACTCTGCTGCCTATGTCCATCACTTGAGCGAAGCTCTGCGTTTCATCTTCGCCGACCGGGAGCTCTACCTCGGCGACCCGGAGAGTGTCCCCGTCCCCGTCCGAGAGCTCATTTCCAAAGACCATGCGGCTGCGGTCGCCTCGCTCGTCCGGGACGATCGACCGCTCGATGCCTATCCGGCGACCGGGCTCAAAGCAAAGGAGAAGGACGCCGCCAACACGACGCATCTCTGCGTCATCGACGAGGCCGGGAACATCGTCTCTCTGACCCAGTCTATCAACGATTTCTTCGGGACGGGGATCGTGCCCGAAGGAACGGGTATCCTTCTCAACGACCACATGGATGACTTCGCCTCCGACCCGGAATCGATCAATGCACCGGGAGCGGGGCGCCGCCCCGTGAGCTTCATGGCTCCGCTCATCATCTTCAAGGAGGATAAACCCTTCATGGCGCTGGGTTCGCCGGGAGGAGCGCGGATCTTCTCCTCGCTCACCCAGATCATCCTCAATGTGACTGAATTCGGGATGTCGCTCGACGAAGCCATCGAGGCTCCGCGCTTCTTTTCCTTTTCGGAGGGAGGAAAGGCGGCTTCCATCGAGGTCGAATCCCGTTTGCCGGAGGCGGTCATCCGGACGCTCCGGGAGATGGGACAGGAGGTCGATGTCCTCAAGGCCTATGACAAACACTTCGGCGGCGCCCAGGGAATCATGATCCTGCGGGATAAGGGAATCCTTCACGGAGGCGCCGACTCACGCCGCGACGGCATTGGAGCCGGCTATTAAAAAATGGCTCGGGATTGGGTTCGCCCGGGTCAAAATAGGAAAAAAGATATGAAAAAAGACTGTATTGGCTCCGTCATTCTATCATGGCTCTTTTTCATGATCCTGTCGATCCCTGCTAACGGGCAGGAGACCACCGGGATCTTCGAGCAACCGCTGCTCATCACCTCCGCCGGGCAGAACGCCGAGGTCCAGATCGCCGCCGTCCTGGCCAAGCGGGCCGGCCTTGATTATTTCCTTTCCAAGCGGGCTACCCCCGAGGACCTCGAGACCGTGAAAACGCTCGTCTTTGTCCTTGGAGCCAGCCTCAAAGGCCTCGGCGCCGCCGGGCTGGATATGGACAAGGAGAGGGCCAGAGTCCTGGACCTCGCCGCCGCCGCTCAGAAGAAACGCATTCCCATGCTCTGCCTCCATCTCGGAGGAGAAGCACGCCGGGGAGGGCAGACCGATGACCTTATCTCGGAAATCCTTCCGCTGGCCAAGATGCTCATCGTCGTCAGGTCGGGCAACGGCGACGGCTTTTTCACCCGGCTCTGCCGGCAACAAAATATCCCCCTGGTCGAGGTCGAAAAGCCGGCCGATGCCCAGATTCCATTACAAAAGATTTTTCAATAGTTTTTTTAGAGGCCCCATCAGGAACTAAAAGATGCCGGAGTGGCTCATCTTCCTTTTCATGGTGGCCGTGTTTGTCGTCCTGGCCATGGCCGCCAGATTCCCGATCGGCATCGCCCTCGCCCTTTCCGCCCTGGCCGGCGCGCTTTTTGCCGGAGAAGGACCCAGCCTCCGCCATCTCGTCGAAGGCGGATTCGGCTACTTCGACACTATCCTGATCATCCTGACGGCGACAATCTTCATCAAAGTCCTGCAAGATGCCGGAATCCTGGACACGGTGACCGCACTTATGCTGAGGACGTTTTATCGCAGCAAGGTGTTCCTCCTTCTGGGCGCCATGGTCATCCTGATGTTCCCGGGAATGCTGACGGGCTCTTCTACGGCGGCCATCCTCAGCTCCGGCCCGCTGGTCGCACCGGTAATGATGAAACTCGGGCTGCCCCGGCTCAAGACAGGCGCCCTGATCGCCATGGGAGGGATCCTGGGGATGATCGCCCCGCCGGTCAACATTCTGATCATGATAATGGGGGGCGGAGTGGACATGCCCTACGTCGGCGTCACCCTGCCGCTGCTGGTTCTCGTCATCCCGCTGGCCGTCGTCATCCCGCTGGTCATCGGCTATAAGGACCTGAAGGTCATCAGCCGGACCGAGATGATAGCCATCCTGCCGCCCTCCCTGGGACCGAAGTACCGCCTCCGGCTGGCCGTTCCTTTTCTCGTGCTCATCTTCTTGATGGTCGCACCCGGAGCGACCGCGGGCAAAGTCCCCGATATCGGCATCCCCGGTATCTTTCTCGTCGCCGCCCTCATCGGCCTATTCTGCGGCCGGCCGGTCAATATCCTCAAGGTCACGCAGAAGGCGATCGATGAATCCCTGCCCATTCTGGCCATCCTGGTCGGTGTCGGTATGTTCATCCAGATCATGACCATGACGGGAGCCCGCGGTTGGACCGTCATATCCATCCTTTCGCTCCCCTCGTTCCTTCTCTATCTCGGGATCTCCCTGAGCCTTCCGGCTTTTGGCGGCATCTCGACATTCGGTTCGGCGTCGATACTCGGGATCCCTTTCATTCTCGCCCTGATCAGCAAGAACGCCCTGTTGACCTCCACTTCCCTGTCCGCCATCGCCAGCCTGGGCGACCTCGTCCCTCCGGCCGCCATCTCGGCCCGGTTCGCCGCCCAGGTCGTCGGCGAGCCCAACTTCTTCAAGCTCTTGCGCCATTGTCTTCTCCCGGCGTTCCTCCAGCTGGCCGCGGGGATCGGGATGTTGCTTCTGGCCCCGCTTCTGGATAAGGTTATCTAATGATTAAGGTCCGGCTCTTCTACCACCTCATCGTCCTCTACCTGAGCCTTCATCTCCTCTGGTATCTCGTCCGCCGGAAAAAAATATGGAGCCAGGCGGCGGCCGCCCTCGTCCTGACGCTCTTCCTCCTCCGGCTCTTCCTGATCAAGTGAGCGATGAAAGAGATCAAAGGCACTCCTCGCTCGGCCGCGCTCTTCCTCTTCCTGGCCGGACTTCTCTGCGTTATCTCCGGAAAGAGCTTTGTCAGCATGCACCGGCCGGAACCGATCTTTCCGGGTCCCGGCCTGAGCGAGCTGAAGAGCTTGAGCGATTATCTCCCCGCGCTTAAGAACTCGCCGGGCGACACGGAGGTATACATTTTCCTGGGAAAGGAGAAAGGCGGAAATCTCCTGGTCCTGGGCGGTACGCATCCTAACGAGCCCGCCGGCCTGGTCACAGCCGTCCTCCTCATCGAGACCATCCGGGCAGAGCGCGGCAACGTTTTCATCATTCCCCGGGCCAACGCCAGCGGCTTCACCCACAGTGATCCGCAGGAGGGAAATCCGCAGCGTTTCTCCGTCGCCACGCCGGCCGGCCCGAGGCTGTTCCGATTGGGCTCCCGCCTGACCAATCCGGTCGATCAGTGGCCCGACCCGGCCATCTACATCAACCCGGCCGGACAGAAACTCTCCGGCAACGAAGCCCGGAA
>Ga0307378_10002692_pt1 | contig 26777 bp, 16 predicted proteins | sample UN1MG_FD_202238 | JGI IMG/M metagenome (GOLD analysis project Ga0307378, IMG submission 202238) | Soil microbial communities from Risofladan, Vaasa, Finland - UN-1 | ecosystem: Environmental > Terrestrial > Soil > Coastal area > Acid sulfate soil | place: Finland: Risofladan, Vaasa | collected...
CGGAAATACGGGAGGTGGTTGACCAAAAGGGGGCGCGGGGAGGGGGCATCGCGGAAAAAGGCGAGATCGTTGACCAAAAGGGGCGCGGGGAGGGGGCATCGTGGAAAATCGAAAGGTGGTTGACCAAAAGGCGGATCGGGCGCTGGGCTTGATCGCGGCTCGGCCGGGCGTGTTCGCGAGGCAGGGGGCCGTGGTGGCGACTTGGCGGACGTATCGGGGGCGGAGGCTGGGGCCGGATTGGGCCGCGCGGCGTTTGATTCCCGGGGCGGCGTCGGGTAGGCTAGACGGCGACATGGGCGGACCGCAGACAGAGCTAAGGAGAACCGTATGGTCACTGACAAGGGACAACTGAGCCGACGCCGTTTCCTGAAGAGCACCGGAGTGGGCCTCGCCGCCCCGTCGTTCATCACGGCCCGCGCGCTCGGGTTGGGCGCCGAGCGGCCCGCCAGCGAGCGCGTGGTGGCGGCACTGATCGGCTGCGGCGGGCGGGGGAAGGGCCTGATGCCCATTCACGAAGACCCGCGATGCACGATCGCCGCGGTGTGCGACGTGGACGACGCGCGCGTGGCCGACGCGAAGAAGCGGATCGGGGAGTGCGACGTCTACCGGGACTTCCGCCACGTCCTGGACCGCGACGACATCGACGCGGTGCTGATCGCCACGCCCGATCATTGGCACGCCCCGATCACGGTCATGGCCTGTCAGGCCGGGAAGGACGTGTACTGCGAGAAGCCGCTCTGCCGGACCATCCACGAGGGCCGGAAGATGATCGAGGTCGCCCGGCGCTACGACCGCGTCGTGCAGATGGGCACGCAGTACCGGTCGATCGCGCGCGCCCGGCAGGCGTGCGAGTGGGTCCGCAACGGCCGGCTCGGCAAGGTTCACACGGTGCGGCTCTCCCACCCATGCAACCGCACGCATCCGTGCGAGCCCGGCCAGGCGGTGCCGCCCGGTCTCGATTGGGACCTTTGGCTGGGGCCGGCGCCGTGGGCCGAGTACCATCCGCTGCGGTGCCACTTCAGCTTCCGCTGGTTCATGGATTACGGGGGCGGCTACATCGCCGACAACGGGGTACACATGTTCGGCGTGGTCTCGTGGGCCATGGGCGCGGACGCGACCGGCCCGGTGACGATCGAGGCCACGGGCCGCCAGGCCCCGAACAACCTGTACGACGCGCCCGAGGAATTGAGCGTCCGCTTCGAGTTCGCCGATCCGGAGTTTGTGATGCAGTGGGATCAGCCGGGCGGGGGCAAGCTGAACCTCGATTTCGTCGGCAGCGAGGCCACGCTGAGCGGCTTCGGGGAGTTCAACGTCACCCAGGGCGAGGCGGACCTCTCGCCCACGCGCAACGATGAGCCCCATCTGGCCGTCAGCGACAGCCACTCCGGCAACTGGCTCGAGTGCATCGCCACGCGCCGGCGCCCGGTGATGGACGTCGAGATCGGCCACCGGGTGACCTGCTGGAGCCACCTGGGCAACATCGCCTACGCTCTGGGCCGCAAAGTGCGGTGGGACCCCGTGGCCGAGCGATTCCTCGACGACGACCAGGCAAACCTCTTGCTCCACGTCGCTTACCGCGAGCCGTGGCGGCTCTAGGGTACTTGGTTTCCGAGAGTTGTTGCAGATGAGTCAAGTTTGTGGGGTTCAGGGTTCGGGGTTCAGGGGTCAGGACTTGCGTGTATATGTGGAACTCCAGGTCCTGAACCCCGAACCCTGACCACTGGACTCTCGGTTCGGTCTGAGGCCCCGCCTCGCTAGCGCCTCGACGTTCTCCTGTTTCCCTCCATTCCGCGAACCTCCTGGAGTTGGCTTGGCGATGACAACCGTCAATAAGATACTGACAAGGTTCTGTGTGTCGATGGCGATGCTCGTCGCAACGGCCGAGGCAGCGGAGCAGTTCCCCGTCGAGGGAGTCCTTTTCACCGGGGGCGATCTTGCCGACTGGAGCCCCACCCGCGACGAGTCGCGACTGAAGGAGGAGTACGTTCACCACCGGCTCCGTCACGACGCCGACGAGCCGTGTCTTGTCTGGGAGTTCGCCACGCGCGAGCAGGCATACGCCGACGTCTTCCTCGTCCGAGAAGTGCGGGAGCCTTTCGATCGGATCGTGGCCCGGGTCCGAAACGATTCCGCCCAGCCGGCAGACGTGTGGCTGAAGCTGACGGAAAGCGACGGCTCCGACTACTCGACGGAGCCGGTGCGCGTGCCGTCCGAGAGCGGCTGGATCGACGTGAGCTTCGATCTGGCAGCCTATCGCGTGGCTTCCTGGTCGAAGGACGAGAACCACTCGCTCGATTTCCCGCTGCGGCAAGTGGGGTTGGTCGCCTTCAACGTGAAGCCCGAGGCGGAATATCGGCTTTCTCTCGGCCGGCTTGGCACGTTCGCCCGGGAGCCGGAGCGAGTGGAGGTCACGCTGACCGGTCTGCCGCCGCGCGTGGAGGCCGGCACGACCCTGCAATTGAAGTGCGAGCTCACGCCCAAGCAGCCGTTGCGAGAGAGCTACGGCCTTGCCGCCGAACTGGTCGTGCAAGGCGTGATACAAGCGTCGTCGCGGGTGGACGTGCAGCCCGCGACCGACGCGTGGAAGGTCGGCCGGCCCCAGCATCTGCCGGTCGAGCTGATCGTGCCGAGGTACGCCGTGGGCGGACCGGGCACGATCGCTCTGCGCCTGGGCCGGGCGAAGCTCGTTGCTCCCGGAACCGACGAAGAGATCGCCGTCTCCACGGAGATCATCGCTCGCACTCCGGCTCGCACCGTGGCCGAGATCAAGCCGCACAACGGCGTGCCGGCCCTTTTCTTGAACGGCAAGCCGAATGCGGCGATGACCTACATGACCTACCACCCCGAGGCAAAACACTTCGCCTCGTTCGGGAAGGCGGGGGTCGACCTGGTCAGCTTCAGTGCCACGTCGGACTTCAGCCACTACGGTCTTGCGCCCCCGGTGTGGATCGCTCCCGAGCAGTTCGACTACAGCACGTTCGACCGCCGCGTGCTCCTCATCCTGGAGGCGAACCCCGAGGCCTACCTGATCCCGCGAGTGTATATCTCCTCGCCGCCCTGGTGGGACGAGCAGCACCCGGAAGAGCTCGTGGTCTGGCACGACGGGGCCCGCGACCGGATGCAGGGCGGCGGCAAGAAGACCGTCCCGTCCTGGGCGTCGGACAAGTGGCGCAAGGACGCCGGCGAGGCGCTGCGGCGCTTCATCCGACACGTGCAGTCGATGCCCTACGCCGACCGGTTCCTCGGCTACCACGTCGCCTCCGGCGGGACCGAGGAGTGGTACTACTGGAACAACTGGACGGAGATCTTCGCCGACTACAGCGGGCCGCAGCGGAAGGCGTTCGTCCGCTATCTGCGAGAGAAGTACGGCGATGAAGCCGCGCTGAGAAAGGCATGGGGCGACGACGGCGTCACGTTCGACTCCGTGCAGATTCCCACCAAGGAGGCACGAATCGGCCGACCGGGCCTGCGCGACCCGCAGCGGGAGATGCCCGTCATCGACTACTACGCCTTTCACGCGGAGATCGTCGCCGACACCATCGGACACTTCGCCCGGGTCGTGAAAGAGGAGACGAACGGCCGGAAGCTGTTCGGGGCGTTCTATGGCTACATTTTTGAAATGAGCTGGTACAAGTACGGGCTTCTGAACAGCGGACACCTCGCCCTGGCCACGGTGCTGGCCAATCCCGACGTAGACTTCCTCACCTCCCCCACCGCCTACAGCGCTCGGGCCCTTGACGGGGGAGCCGCCTGCTGGATGACCACGATGGATTCCGTGAAGCTGCACGGAAAGCTCTGGATGGACGAGAACGACGTCCGCACCCACAACACGCCGAATAGCGCGGGCTACGGGCGCACGGACGGCGCCGCCGAGACCCGCAACGTGCAGCTCCGCGAGCTGGCCATGGTGTTGGGCGACGGGACCGGCATGTGGTGGTTCGACATGGGCGGCGGCTGGTACGACGACGAGCCCACCATGGCCGCCATCGCCCGAATGAACGCCGTCGCCGAGGACTCGGTCCATCGAGACCGCTCCTCTTCCGCCGAGATCGCGGTGCTGGCCGACGAGCGAAGCATGTTCTTCTGCGGTCTCGATCACAGCTTCGATCGGCCTCTTCTGTACGATCAGAAGGTGCAGCTTTACAAGATCGGCGCGCCGATCGACACCTTTCTCCTTTCCGACCTGGGGGCAATCGGCCGTTACAAGATGTACGTGTTCCTCAACGCCTTCTGCCTCGACGACGCCCAGCGAGAGCTGATCCGCCAGCGGACGCGGCAACAGGGGGCGGTTTCGCTGTTTGTCTACGCGCCCGGGGTGTTTCGGCCCGACGGGTCGGCCGGTGATCCCGCTCCGCTGTTGGGGATGAAGGTCGCAAGGATCGACGGCCCGGCAAAGTGCCGAGTGATCGTCGACCCGGACGCCGTCGAGAGCGTGGCCGGGCTCGCGGCGACGGAATACGGCTCGGATCACGCCTTTGCCCCGCGGTTCTGCGTCGACGATCCGGCGGTCACCGCGCTGGGGACGCTCGCGGGAACCGAGCGCACGGGGCTGGCGATGAAGTCGCTCTCGGAAGGGGGCACGGTGGTCTATTCCGCCGCGCCGAATCTGCCTGCCGCCGTGCTGCGGGCGTTCGCGCGCAAGGCCGGCGTTCACATCTATCTCGACACCGATGAGCCGGTCTATGGCAACCGCTCGTACCTCGGTTTCACCGTATACCAGGCGGGGAAGCGGACGCTGCGTCTGCCACGCCGCACGCCGGTCTACGACCTGTACGAACAACGTTTCCTCTCGGAGGACGCAGAAGAGATTGTGCTCGAGCTTCCCGCGAAAACCACGAAACTGCTCCTGCTGGGAAAGCCGTAGGGATCGGCCGAAGAACAACTTCCGCATTGGCGGAGTAGTAGGCACACGCCGTGTGCCGTAACCGGCCGACGGCACACGGCGTGTGCCTGCTACGGAAGTCGGAAAGTTGTTTCTCGGCCGATCCTAGAGGCCGAAACGGCCGTGGGAGCGGTCTCTTCTTCAGGGGGCGCGACTTTCCGGATGAAGGAGGGCGACGACGCCCTGGTCGGTGCCGGCGACGAGGACGAGCTCCCCGTTGCTTGTGACGGCGCGGAGCTGCCGGACGGCGCCTTCGAGCTGCGCTTTGGCGACGGGCTTGCCGGTTGCGTCGACCAACAACAGCATGCCGTCGTCGCAGCCGACGGCCAGCAGGTCGCCGCCGTCGCGCGGCAGCCGGGCGAGGCACCACGGGGCCGAAGGCAGATAGGAGGCCCACGCCTGCTTGCCGTCGGCCTGGAAGGCCGTGACGAGGCCTTCCTCGGTGGCGGTCACCACGTGCTTCTCTCCTTTGCCCTGGAAATCGACCACCACCAGCCCACGCATGGTCGGTGGGGGGACCGTGATCCCGATCTTCGCAACGCCGGCGGCCGGGGGCCCGAAGTCGGCGCTCCAGAGCGGCTTTCCCAGGGAGTCGTACACGCGCACGTTGTTCATCGAGCCGTTCGTATCGCAGATGACCTCGGGTTGGCCGTCGTCGTCCAGATCGTCGACGAGGATGTTCAGCGTGCTTTGGCTCAGTTGGAAGGGCGGGTGGACGCCGAAGCCTCCGGTCGACCAGTTGCCGCCGTTGATCGTGCTCAAGTCGTTGGAGAGGTTGGGCGCCTTGGCGACGACGAGCTTGCGCGTCCCGTCCGGGTGGGGCACGATCTCCATCACCGTGCAGCTTCCCCAGTACAGCGGCACCCGCTTGACGAGCTCGCCCGCCTCGTCCAGCACCTCGACCGTGCATGCGCTGCCCACGAAGGCCCGGGTCGCTTCGCCGGCGAGGCGGCCCGTTTTGAGGCCGTAGATTCCGGGCAGGTCCTTCTTGAACCAGTAGGTCTTGCCCGTGGCGTATACGTCGGGGTGCATTTCGGACGGGAAGGTCCAGCGGGGCTTGCCGGCGTCGTCGAACGCGTAGACGCGGTCGTCGGCGCACCCCAACAGGAGCAGCCCGGCCTCCGGCCAGTAGGCCGCCGACATGATCTTGGCGGGGGCCTGAATCGCCGGGTCGAGCTTGCCGTCGATGGCCAGGGGGTACGCGCGATCGGTCTCGGTGGTCACGTAGACGCCGGCAGTCCCGTTGCGCTCGGGCCCCGGCAGGATACGCGTCACGGCTCCCTGGACCTGCCGCGTCGCCACGGGCTGAAGGGTGGCCAGATCGGCCGGCAACGGCTCGTCCTTCTCGGCCGGCGCCTCGCGCGAGCTGATGCGGCGCAGGGCTTCGAGCTTCGCCCGAAGCTTCTCGGCCGTTTCGGCGGGCATCCTGGCGCCGGTGATCGCGTGGTCGCCCCGGTCGACGCGCGTCCAGATCAGGCCGTCGGCGATCCGCGTCACCAGGACCGGGTGCTCACCTTCGCGAAGATCGTTGCCGCGCGTGGCGGCGATGGCAAGCGCCGTCGGCTCGGCGCAGAACAGGGCCACGTTCCCATCCCGGGGCGTCCAGCAGACGTCGACCGGCCGGTTGGCGGCCAGGAGCGGTTGGCCGCAGGTCAACTGACGGACCCCGGACGCATAGACGAACTCCTCGCCGACCAGGACGGCGTCGGCATCGATTCGGACTTCCTCCTCGGGCAGGTCGAGCGCACCCAGCGACGCCAGCACGGGGGCCGGCACGCCGAGCATGGCCGCGCCGTCGGTCAGCCGGGCGCACGAGAGACGCTGCTTGCCGTCTTGCGGTTTGAGCCCGACGAGCGTGATCATCTCGAGTCGCTCGCCCGCCTTGACGTCGCCGCGCACCGTGCACTGGGCCAATCGCTCTCCCACGTTGAGACCGGCCCGGGTGGCCGGGACCAGGACGGCCGTAGTCTCTCCGGCGGGGTACTCGAATGAGCCTTCGTCGGCGAGCTTTGCGGTGGCCGGCAGGGCCCATTGGATTCTCATCTCGAGGTCTTGCGTGTCTTCGCGTGCGGTGAGCCGGTCGGCGACGACCGTCCAGCGCCCCCTGGCGTGCAGCACGGCCCGGCGCCACACGCCGTAGGCGAACTTCGGCACCTCGGCCTCGACGTGGGCGCAGTCGCCGACGACCTTCTGCACTTTCAGGGCCGATTCCAAGGGCAACTCCGGGGCGATCAGGCCCTTGCGGCGCGCGATCACCGTGTTGTTGTGGTCGCCGCTTTCGAGGAGCGTCGTCGCGCCGATCCGCAGCCTTTCCAGATTCAGGCAGTAGTAGGGGCGACGCGTCTGATCGTACATCCCGCCGATCTTGAAGTAGTCGTCGCCGCCCGTCGCGCCGCTGCGATAGGTGAGCCAATGAAACGCTTCCTCGGGCGGAACGGACCGGCCCGCGCTACCCTCGTGAGAGAGCGGGCGCACGGCGATCCGATGGGCCAGCTCTTCGGGGGCGCGCTCGGGCCGCTCGGGCCAGAACGACTGCCCGATGCGAAAGCTATCCGTCTCGGCCGAGGTGAGATTGCGGTAGTAGATGAACCGGGCGTCGCCGGTGAGGTAGGCCGCCTTGTTCGCGAAGCTGAGCGTCTGAAAGCCGAGCGCGTCGTCGTCGCGCCGGCCGCTCACCAGACCGTCGTACCCGCGGAGGATGGTCCCGAGCATGCCGCTCTCCACGGCGCGGCGGTCGCCGCTGACGAGCATGTAGCTCATCATCGGCTCGTATCCGGTGTTGACGTAGGCGTGGCCGCTGTCGGGCGTGTCTTGCTGATTGCCGACGTGGATCGAGTGGGCCAGCGAGGCGAAGTGGGCGGCGGCCCCCTCCATCGCCGCCTTCCACGCCGGATGGGGATAGTACTTGTCGAAATACCGGGCGCGGCAGTAGACCATCAGCGATTGATACGTCGCGTGCCGATCGCCGACGAAGCGGCTCCCCGGAATGCTGTAGTGCCCCGCCCCGCCGGCAAGCTCCTGCGTCACACGCAGACGCTCGTCGTCGCTGAACGCCGGGCTCTCTTCGATCAGGTCCCAGAGGAGGATCATGGGGTGGGCACAGTAGTGGTACGATCCGGCCAGCGGATGCTCCTTGTTTTCGATCCGCTCCCCGTCGACCTCCCACATCTCCTCGATCGTCTTCTCGTCGGGGAAGGCCAGGCGGAGGAATTCCCGGGCGAACTTCTCGTCGCCGGTCATGTAGTAAAGCGCCATGTTCCGGCCCACGCTGTTCCAGCCGAAGTAGGTGGCCGGCGCGTCGTTCGATCCCCACGCCAGGCAGGCCGGCGCGTTGGCGCTCGGCGGAACCGTCCACCCCTCGCCCAGCTCGACTCGCAACGTCCAGCCGAGCGAGAGCGACCCCTCGCGGGCCGAATCGGCCGCCGCGGCCGCGAACTGCTCGGCCGCCTTGGCCATGCCCGCGTCGTCGCTGCCGCCGACCAGAATCGCATTGTGGCCGTTGGCCAGCGGATCGTGCAGCGAGCGGACGCAGTAGCCGCCCGCGCCGGGATACTTCAGGTCCAGGTACGTGTAGTAGAAGTTGTAGAGCTGCTCGATCACCGTGTTCGTGGAGCGGTTGCCGAGGATGACGAGGTTTTGGGTGAACGGCAGCGCGACGTCGCCGTCGCGCACGATGGGTAGCGCGGCGCCGGTCGTCTTCTTCACGCCCTCGACGATCGCGCCGGCCAACGCGTCGTAGCGCCCGTCCGACGGGACAACCACCGCCGCCGGCTTGCCGTCTCGCACGAGCGCCGTCTCGATGCGCATCTCCTTGAGCTTGGCAATCGGCGGTGCCGGCTCCGCGGCCTGCACGGCTCCGGCGACCAGAAGATCGGCAGCAAGCAGAAGCAACGCCGCCAACGGCACGGGGCTCGTTCCTCCGGCAGAGAGCATCTCGGGACCTCCGGGTTGAGAAAGCACGTGGGTACGTTTCGGTGAGCGACTTGGTATCAGCCGAAAAACAACTTCGCGACTTCCGTAGCAGGCACACGCCGTGTGCCCTCCGCCGGTTACGGCACACGGCGTGTGCCTGCTACTCCGCAAATGCGGAAGTTGTTCTTCGGCCGATCCCTGGGTGTCGTCACGGCTTCAACGTATCGTCGCCGGCTCGCCGCTTCAACACGGCGTCGGGCACCTCGATCTGCCACACGTCGTTCGTGCACGGCCACGGGTTGCCGCCGGCGATCCAGATTTTGTCTTCCAACACGTACGCCGAGTGCTCGTGCCGCGGCGACCAGACGTTTTGGCTCACGAGCTGCCTCCAGTCCTTCCCGTCGGCCGAATACCAGACGTCGTTCCAGTTCTTCGACGGGTGGTTCGACCAACCGCCCAGCAGCCACAGGTGGTCCTTGTAGACGACGGTTGAGAACCAGATCCGCGGCGCCCAGGGGGCCTTGGCGGCGACCTTGGTCCAGTGGACGCCGTCGGAGGAGCTCCAGACGTCGTTGTGGGCCTCGTACGCCGGCAGGTAGTTGCCGCCGCCCAAGACCCAGAGCTTGCCGTCGAAGGCCACGGCCCCGTGATACGCCCGCGGCGCCCACGGCGCGTTGCGAGTCACGAGATCCCAGTGGGCTCCGTCGGTCGAGCTCCAGACGTCATTCTGGAGCGAGTGCTCGTCGCCGAAGAAGTACTTCTCGACGCCGCCGAGGATCCAGATCTTGCCGTCGAGCACCACGCCCGCGGCGCCGAGCCGGGGGCTCCAACCGGCGTTCTCCGTGGCACTCTGCCACTCGGCGCCGTCGGTCGACGACCAGACCTGGTTGCTCGCCGAAGCCTCCGGGTTCCGCCCACCGTACCAGCCGCCCATGATCCACATCTTGTTCTCAAAGACGAGGGTCGTGGGCAGGTCGGCGTGGACCCAGGCCGCCTGGGGCGTCGCGAGCGTCCAATCCGCGCCGTCGGAGGACGTCCACACGTCGTTCGGGAACGGGCCGTAGGAGTTGAACCACCCACCCAAAAGCCACATCCTCCCCCCGTAGGCCACCTCGCCCGCCGAGTCGCGCGGCTTCCAGCCGGCGTGCTCCGTGACCTTCACCCAGGAGGGCCCGGGGGACTGCTCGCCGGGTGGATCGGCGCATGCGCCCAGGGTGAACACGAACAGCGTTCCGAGACACACGGCTAGGGCAATCACGGGAATCCTCGTCTCGTGGGAACGGGCGCCCAACACGACCAACAAAACGTTCCGCCGGCTGGGTTGGGCTCGGGCCGCAAGCCGATATTCTACTTGAGCGTCGGGCGAACACAATCACCCGTGCTTGCACCGATGGGGCGGAAGGTGGAGAATGGAGTGGAGAGGAGCGTCCCGATGACCCATGTCCACCAACCCGGCAAGAGCGAGGCGCACCCCGGCGCGAGCGAGGCGACGCCAAGGCGGTGGAAGGCCTGGTTGGGGCTCGTGGTCGCGGTCGTCGTGCTCTGGCTGATCGTGTCCGGGGTGTCCGTTTTTCGCGTCGTACGCCGGATCGGGTTGCTCGCCGGCTCGGGAACCGCCGTGACGATTTCGCGGGAGACGACCCGCATCGTCGAGCCGCTTCGCGACGACGGCTACGTCGACTACCTCGCCGCGCTGAACCAGCGGAGCCGCCAGGGTGTCACTCCCGAGAACAACGCCGCCGTCCTCCTCTGGCAAGCCCTCGGCCCGGCGGAGATCGTGGGCACGTGCGGCGAAGAGGGGTGCGATTGGCATTTCCAAGAGCTTGGCATCCCCCGTCCGCCGGAGCAGGGAGAGTACTTCGTTGCTCTGCAAAACTACGCCATCGAGCTGGAAGCCGACGGCCCGCCGCCGGAGCAGGAGGCCTCCCAGGAAGAGCCGGAACTGGAGTCGCAAGTCTCCCGCACCTGGGGGGCGATCTTGTCCGAGCAATCTGAACAGGCCGCGCGACGCCCGTGGGCGCCGGAAGAGTTTCCCGAACTGGCCGCCTGGCTGGAGAAGAACCAACAGCCGCTGGCGCTTGTCGTCGAGGCGAGCCGAAGGGAGCGTTTCTACTCGCCCTTGGTTCCGGCCGAATCCCCGCCGGTTCTCGGCGCGTTGACGCCGGGGCGTTATCTCTTCCGCGATGCGTGCAGCGCGTTGCGCATCCGTGCCATGCTCCATGTGCACGACGGCAAGGTCGACGAAGCCTGGCACGACCTGCTCGCCTGCCATCGCTGGGCTCGGCTCGTGGGGCAGGGGCCAACCTACATCGAGGTCCTGGTCGCCAAGGGGATCGACGGAACGGCTTGTGCCGGCGACGCGGCGGTCGCCCATCACGGCAACTTGACGTCGGAACGGGCCCGGCGCTTCCAGGCCGATTTGCGTCAACTGGGTGCGCTGCCCGGCGTCGTCGACAAGATCGACGTCGCCGAACGATTCATGTTCCTCGACTCCGTCAGCGCCATGGCGCGAGAAGGCCCGGCTGCCTTCGCCGAGAGCGCTGGATCGGACGAGGCACCTTCGTGGCTGGAGACCCAGTTGTCGAAACGGGCCACTCGTCTGCTCGATTGGGACGAAGTGCTCCGCACGGGCAACAACTACTTCGACCGTTTGGTGGAAGCCGGCCGGATCGCCGACCGATCCGAGCGTGAAGAAGCGGTCGCCGAACTGAACGAGGAGATCGAGGAGGGGATCAACGAAATCCGTGATCCGATGTCCCTGGCCAAGTCGTTCCTGGGCAAGGGGCCGGGCGAAGCCGTGACGGAGAAGATCGGACAGGTCTTCTTCGCGCTTTGGGGGCCCACGCTCTCTACGGCTTGGCGGTCCGAGGACAGGGCCGAGCTCACCCTGCAAATGGCCCAGGTGTCGCTGGCCCTGGCTGCCTACCGCGGCGACCACGGCAGTTACCCGGACGAATTGGCGCAGCTTGTGCCCGAGTACCTCGACGAAGTGCCCCGGGACGTGTACGCCGACGGGGAGCTCCGATACGAGCGCGACGGCGAGGACTACGTGCTCTACGGCGTGGGGCTCAACGGGCAGGACGAGGAGGGCCGCGACTACGAGTGTGACCCCTCCGGCGACGACGTCGCGATTCGCACGGCGCTGCCACCGTAGCGGGATCGCCGAGCCCGCCTGTCACTTGCCGAATCGACGCAGCCGCCCGGAGCGCGCCGTGCCGACTGAGGCGACCGCGGATGCCGGCTCCTCAATCGCGACCAGCTCGTCGATCATTCCCTGGGCATCGTCGGTCACGTTCGACATCCGCATCAGCCACGCGGAGCGGAGGAGGCCGGTGGCGTCGAACAGCTCGGGCTGGAGGCAGGAGAGGAGGCTGGCGGCGATCCGGGCGTTGAGATCGCCGTTGGGGCTTTCCGGAAAAAGGCCCTGCCCAAACGCAGCCCGTAACGAGGCGAAGACGAGCGGCCAGACGAACCGCCCGCCAGCCAAGCGACTCCGGTAGCGGAGATCCTCGGCAAAGTCCCTGGCCCGATCCGGATCGACCGCGAACTGGCCGACGTCGTCCACCCCGGTCAGATAGCCGATCAACAGGTCGGTCCAACGTTCGGTGCGGCGCCGGAGCCGGTTGAGCCGGACGGCCTGCTCCACGTCGATTCGCGGCTCCTGGGTCAAGAGCGTCATCACCCGATACCGGGCCTCCAGGTGGCCCACCAGCACGCTTCGGGCGATCGGCTCGGCCTGGTCGGTGCCGCGGAAGCGGTCGTAGGCGTACATCACCGCGGCCCAAACGCGGGTGAGCACGTCGCCGGTGATGACCTCCTCGAGCACGCCGCGAAACTCGGGCCGCTGGAACGATCCCGGGCGCCGGGCGGTGCTGGGGTCTTCGCTCGAAAGCCGCTTGAGGGTCCGGCCCCAACGATCCAGCCGGCTCTTCGAGGCGATCCAATACTCTTCGATGCCGGCGTCCGGAATCCGTCCCGGCGTGCGGACCAGCACCGGTCCGTGGGCCGCAATCAACGCGGCCAGCTCAATCAGTTCGTGGGCGTGCATGGGATAAAGGCGGGCTCGTTCGAGGGTCGGCGAGAGTCTGTGGTCGGCGAAAGTCTGTGGTCGGCGAAAGCTCGTGGCACAGGCATCTTGCCGGTGTTCCCGAATTCTCCGGCCGGAGGCCCGTGCTACAGCCGCGCGGGCCCTCCGCACCGGGCAGCCGAGAGAGCCCGAGGGGATCAGGGCTCTCCCGTCGCCGGGTGCGTCGGGTACGTCTCATGGGAATGCAAACCGGGTGCCGAATGGGCGCCGAGAGGGAGGTTGGCCGGCAGCGGTGGTCGCAACGTGCTACGTGGGAAGAGGTTACAGCAAGGAGCGTTGGACCCGCGTGCGTGGGCTCCCGGGGCGAGGCGTGGTGTTCCGGCAACACGTGTCTTCTCGGCACAAGCCAGGTTCGCAGGCAGGAAACGCTTCGACCCAGCGTCGGCGGTGCTCCCCTTGAACGTCCGACGGGACCTGCGACAATGAGCGTGCCATGGACGAGAAACGTCGAGCCCCACGAAACCGTACGATCACTCTCGATGACGCGGAACACGTCGAGCTTGCCGAGCGGCTCGTGCGGCTCGATGGCCCCATCACGCCTGCGTCGCTCATAGGCCGAACCGTATGCCAAGACCTCTTCGACGCACTCCCCCACCTGCCTTCGAGTTTCGTGGACCTTCTGATCGTCGACCCCCCCTACAATCTTGACAAGTCCTTCCATGGCGGCGCCTTCAAGCGGCGGTCTGACCGGCAGTACGTGGAGTGGATTGACTCTTGGCTCGAGCCGCTTCGCCGCGTCCTGAAACCGTCTGCGTCTCTCTACGTTTGCTGCGACTGGCGCTGTTCATCCGCCGTTCAGCAAGTCGGTGAACGCTACTTCAACGTTCAGAATCGCATTACTTGGGAGCGTGAGAAAGGTCGCGGGGCACTTCGCAACTGGAAGAACTGCTCGGAAGATATCTGGTTCTTCACGGTCTCCCGCCAGTACACGTTCAACGTTGATGCGGTGAAGTTGAAACGGCGAGTGATGGCCCCATATACAACGGAAGACGGGAAGCCGAAAGACTGGGACAGGACCGCGGGCGGCGGATTTCGCCTTACTCATCCGTCGAATCTCTGGACGGACATCTCGGTTCCGTTCTGGTCGATGCCCGAGAATACGGATCATCCCACGCAGAAACCGGAGAAGTTGATCGCCAAGCTCATTCTTGCAAGCTCGAATCCGGGCGACGTGATCCTCGATCCATTCTTGGGTTCCGGAACAACGTCGGTCGTCGCGAAGAAGCTTGGGCGCCGTTACGTTGGGGTCGAGATGGATGAAACGTATTGTTGCCTCGCCGAGAAACGGCTCGGCTTGGCCGATCACGACGATCGCATTCAGGGCTATCAGGACGGCGTCTTCTGGGAACGGAATTCTCTGTCGGACCGGAGCGAATCCGCTCCCAAGAAGCGGTCCCGTGCCGGCCGGCAGCCACTCTTGTTCGAGACCGAATAGCCGTGATGAAGAGTCGGCTTTTCTACACCGCCGAGTATGCGCCCGTACAGGATCAGATCAAGGGCTTTCTGAACTCCCAGGGTCAATTCCTCTCCAGCGGTACTGTGGAAAGTACGCGTGCCGTCGGTGACGCGATTCAACACGTCCTGGGCGAGAACTTCCAAGCCATCCTCGGCGCGAAGCTGTGTACCAAGTACTCATCCCAATTCGCCCGTCGGGCAATGGCGGATTTGGCGTTTGAAGATGCCGATGGCTTCTACTACGTCGTCGACGTCAAGACGCACCGACTGAGCACGAAGTTCAATATGCCCAATCTTACGTCGGTCGAACGCTTGTCCCGGTTCTACGAGGACGACAAGAACTACTTCGTCGTCCTGATGGTGGCCTACGAGATCGAGAACCTACGCGCTCTGGTCGAGCGAGTGACATTTGTACCGATTGAGTTCCTTGGCTGGGACTGCCTCACCATCGGCGCACTCGGCTGGGGCCAAATCCAAATCGCAAACTCAAACAGGATCACGGTCAATCCACAGTATTCCCGCAAATCGTGGATGATCGAATTCTGTGATACGATGCTTGAATTCTATCCCAAGGAAATTGCCAAGATTGACAGCCGGATTGAACGATTCAAGAGAGTCCGCGAAGCGTGGGAAAAACGTACGGACTAACCCGATACCCGCTGACAGATCGTTGCACCTTAGCCGGCCCGTTTCCCGGTCTTTCAGACTCATTTCCTTCGTTCACCGTTTCCGGTCTGTCCACGTTCATTCGCGTTGTTCGGCCAGCGCGGTGAACTCGGACGTTCCGCCCCGGGCAACGTCACGCCGCGCGACGCTTGCGGCGCAGGCCCCAGTGAGGGCCTTGCAGGACCTGGTCCGCATGCGCCGGATCTCGACGCTCCCGAGGACGGTAGATCCTGATCCGACGTTGCGGAGCCAAATGGGCGCCGAACGGCACGACCGCCCAGGCGGCCCAGACGAACGACATCGGCTCCAGCGGGATCCGGAAACGGACCGACGTGATCACCAGCGCGTGGAACAGGGTGACGACGGCGAAGATCGCGTAGGTGGGCCAGAGCCTCCGCCACCGGCCGCACGAGACGAGCAGGCCCACGAAGGCCAGCACCAGCCAAAGGACCGTGGCCGCCCGATAGACGCGGTTCGACGCCTTCGGGTTCGTCTCGTCGAACACGAGGAAGTAGCGCAAGCGCCTCAGGCAGAGCCCCGCGTACCGTGCCGGGTGGGTCCGGATGAACTCGACGGCGCGGCGCCCCAGCAGGCGGCATCGCTCCGGCTCGCTCAAGCCGGCCAGCTCGCGGTAGCCGGTCGGTCGCAACAGGACGTCGTCGATGTAGACGGTCTCGTGCCGCGCTTCCCACAACGCCCGGTCCGCGTCGGCCGGGGTCCCGTCGTGGTCGAGGCGGAGCGCTTCGGCGGAAGGTTGGGGGATCTTGTCGGTACCCCAACTGGCCGGATTGTTACCCTGCCAAAGGGCGTACCCGAACGTCGACTTGATGAACACGACCTCGCCGTGTGCCCGGCAGTTCCGCACCAGCCACGGGGCAATGATCGCCGCGGCGACCGCGCCCATCAGGGCCAGCCTTGCCAGCGGGCCGGGCAGGAATCGCCTTTTCCATCGGCGGTCTCCCTCGCCCAGCCAGAACGCCAGGGCGCAGATCGGCAAGGCGAGCGACAGGATCGGCTCGACCAGGAGGAGCGTCCCGGCCAGGCATCCGCCCAAGATGGAACCTCGCCAGGTCGCGCGCCATCGGGACGACATGACGACGGCCAGGAGTGTCGTCAGAATGAGGGCGGCCCAGAGGGCCACCTGCATGTGGGTGACCATGTAGAGGTGGGTCGGGTAGACGGCCGCGCCCAGCCCGGCCACCCAGCCGACGCCCGGCCGGTCGGGCACGAGCACCCGGCCGAGCCACACCACCGCCAGGACCAGCCCGGTCCCCGCCACGCACTGGAGCAACTGGACGGCCAGGATCGCGGCCGGCGTTTCCGCGCCGAAGCACGCGTAGGCGGCCGCCAGCAGGAACGGATAGAAAGGGGCCTGCTGCGACGTGGGGCCTTCGGCGCCCAGGAACTCGGTCGCAAATCCCCGGCCGGCAAGCAGACTCTCGGCGATCCGGCCGTGCTCGTACGTGACCGGCGCGGCATGGTCCCTCCGGAGCGCGAACACCACGCCGACGCGGAGTCCCAGGGCCAGGACCGCCAGCAGCACCAGTCCGATCGTCTTCCTTGACGCGTGCATCGTGGCGGGATTCTACGCCAAATGGGGTGGCCCACGCAAGAGAAGGCCGAGGGTCGCCCCCTTCTTTTTTCGACCCTTGACGCCGTACGACCTACAGGCTACTATCCCACCCCCAAAACGAGTCGGCGACGGCGCGAATCGGGACGATCCTCGCGGGATCGATCCCCTGTTTGGCAACACTGGTCGGAGGTCTGCCCGAGCCGCAGCGCCCGGCTTTGGGGGGCTGCGATTCTCTCACGGGTGAATGGACTCGAACGCTTTTCCGAAGGGACGACGCGACGGATGGCCCTACGCGAGGAAATGCAGAGAAGCGGGAACTGGTTCTTCCGTCACAGGAGCTACCTTCCGCTGGTGTTGATTCTGCCCACGCTGATCGCACTTTGGCAATTCGAGATCCCCTTCCACAGCCACCGGGTGCAGGAGGTTTGGGAAGCGGTGTGCCTGGCCATCGCCCTGCTCGGTTTGGGGATTCGGATCGTCACCGTGGGACACGTCCCTCGTGGAACGTCCGGTCGGAATACGAAGAGGCAGAAGGCCGCGGAGCTGAATACGACGGGCGTGTATTCCATCGTCCGGCACCCTCTCTACCTCGGCAATTTCCTGATCTGGCTCGGGATCTCGATGTTCTACTGCGCTTGGTGGCTCGTCGTGATCTTCGTCTTGTCGTTCTGGCTCTACTACGAGCGGATCATGCTTGCGGAGGAGGACTTCTTGCGCGAGAAGTTCGGCAAGGCGTTTCTGGAATGGGCCGACCGGACTCCCGCGTTCCTTCCCCGCTTTTCGCAATGGCAGAGCCCCTCGCTGCCGTTCTCGCTCCGCATGGTGCTGAAGCGAGAATACCCGGGTCTTCTGGCTTTGGTGGGCGTCTTCTTCTGCCTGGAATTGGCCGAGGACTCTCTGGTCGCGGGGAGACTGGTCGTGAAGCCGTTCTGGGGAGTTCTAGGGGCTTTCGCGTTGGGTACGTTCGTCCTGTTGCGGATGCTGAAGAAGCGGACGAAGCTGCTGGACGTGGAAGACCGTTAGCGCGGCTTTCTTCCCCGAGCTTTCCCCCAGACCGGGCTTCCCCCTCGGCGAGCTTGCCGACCGCCGTTCCGTCGCGTTAGGACCGGCGAATCAATTACTGTCGCGCTTTCCGATGTACTCCTCACGCTCCGCGCGAGGGTGTGCCGCTTGGCCTCACGCGGAGCGTGAGGAGTACGACACGTATTGACTGGCCGGTCCTTATCGCCCCGGACCGCAGCTCGCCTCTTGGAAGACGCGCGGCACCGCGTCGCTGGGTCCGATCACCGAGTCGTTGCGGTGCTGGCCCGCGTCGACCATGCCCAGCTCGTTGACGAACACGTGGTCCGCCCGGTCGTGCGGCTGCGGCGTGGTGTAGAAGGAGACGCCGCCGCTTTCGAGGAGGACGTTCTGACCGCGGCCGCCGTGGTTGACCGTCTGGTGGTTGGGCAGGACGTGGCTCGGGGCATCGGCCGCGACGCCATAGAAAGGCCGCCTGAGGTTGCGCGGGCTGTAGTATCGGCCGTCCTCGAAAAACCCCAGGTTGTAGCCGAAGCTTCCGCCCATGGAGTGCCGAATGCGGAGCAAGTCTTCCCGGGACGCGGAGAGCAGCTCGTCGAGCGGGGGAATCCGGAAGCGGCGGTTCTCCGCCAGGGGGGAATCCGGGCAGACGAACCATTGCGGTCCGTCGACAAACCCGTTGCTCAACAACACGGGAGCGTACATCCCCGCCCCCTCGAACCGCCCACGATGATAGACCGGCGGGAAGTAGCCGTTTTGGCTCTCGCTGTACTGCGTCAGCGCCAGCCCGATCTGGCGCAGATGGTCGCGGCAGGTGAACAGCCGGGAGTTGAAACGGCTGTTCTGGACGGCCGGGAAGACCAACAGCGACATCGCCGCGACGATCCCCACCGCCATGGATACGTCCAGCCAACTCGCATGGCTGCCTCCGCCCCCCCATTGCGCGGCGGGGACGGGCTCAAGCTCCGGGGCAGCCGACTCCGCCGGTTCCTCTGCGGCCACCGGGGGCGGATTGGTCCACGGGGCGGGACGCGAGGCGACGAATCGACAGGTTCGTCTGGCCAAGCCGGGAGGCGGATCGTAATCGGGTTGCGCGAGCCAAAGCGGCTGGAGGCTCTCGCGCACCAACGTCAGATCCTGCATCAGCTTCGGATTCTGGTCCAGCTCGTTTTCGACCGAATCCTGCTCGGACTCCTCCAACGCGCCAAGCAGATACCCGAGCAACTGCGCTTGCGTGCGGTCAACCATGGGCGGGAAGTTGGGCGTGCGTTAGGGTGTATTCCAGTTTTCGGATCGCGGCATGCAGCCGGCTCTTTACCGTTCCCACCGGAATCGCGAGCACCTCGGCGGCCTCCCGGTACTTCAGGCCCTGGTAGTAGACCAGCAGGAGGACCTGCCGGAGCGGCAGGGGCAGGCGGTCGACGGCTTCCCGAACCGACCGACGCTGCTCCTCCGATTCCAACCGGTCGACGGGGCCCGGCTCGTCCCCGTCCAGTAGTTCCACCAGAGTTCCCGCCTCTTCGTCCCCTCCGTTGGCGCTCGACCGGCGGTCCAGGCTGACCATCCGGTGACGCCGGTTTCTTCGCTGGGCATCGATCGCCTGGTTGGTGGCGACCGTGTACAGCCAAGGACGGACCTTCCGGCCCGGCTCAAACTGGTCGCACTTCAGGTGCACCTGGAGGAACGCGGCCTGGAACGCGTCCTCGGCCATCTCGGCATCGCCCAGGTAGTGACGCAGGTAGTTGTACAACTCCCGCTCGTAGCGATGCACGAGCTCCTCAAACGCCCGCCGGTCCCCCTCGGCCCGGTACCGAAGCAATAGGTCCTCGTCGGACCAGTCGGTCCAGGGGTGAGGGTCCGCGGCAGGCGGGTGCGTTCGCTGAATCGTGCTGTTCATTTGCAATACGAATCCATCGACGAGCCGGTTCGAAGGGGTTTTGCAGAAGCCGTACCGTCACGATGTGTCCGACAGCCCCGCAAAGCCCCTCGTAAACGCCATTCTAGCAGCTTTCGCCGTTGCCGTCTTACGTCGAGTTCCCGATTTCCGGCCGGTTCGGCCGTGATTTTCAGGCCCTCACAGGGGCGGCGGCCGGAATGGAGGCAATTGCCATGCCAATCCTCGACATCGGGGGTCGAAACCGGCCTGCCATGCCCCGGAGACGAGCTGATAACACGTGGGACGGCCTAGGGTTACGATTCCGAGCCCCGGGCATCCAGAGGACACCACACCCTGGATAGGTGTTCGTCGACCCGTGGGGAAGATTTTTCCGCCTGTTACATTTTGACGGATTTGGCCGGGCACCGAGGCAAGAATAAACAGGGGCCTGTCAAAATGGCAGTCAGTGCCCCTCCCGGACTACTGGGCGAGCTCCTCCAGACAGCTTTGCATGTGCCGGATGCTCTCCGCGGCGAGCCGCTCGACCCCCGGCGTATAGTCGAACACCTCCACGGATACCCAGCCGCGGTAGTCGATCTCGCCCAGCGCCTGGAGGATGGGCAGGAAATCGAGGTCCCCAAAGCCGGGCCCCTGAAGGTTGGGGTCGTTGGCGTGGAAGTGGGCCAACAGCGACCGGTTCTGGTGGATCAGCTCGGGGATCGGGATCGACTCGGACGACATCGCCTTGCAGTCCAGGTGGAGCCTGACCTGGGGGGACCCGACCATCTCGGCCAACCGGACCGCATCCGTCGCCTTCTGCATGAAGTCCGTCTCAGAGGGCGCGAGCGGCTCCAAGGCGAGCGTGACCTCCGTCTCTTCCAACGCCGGCAGGGTCGCCCTGAGCACGTCGGCCGCGTGCCGCATCGCCTCGTCGTGAGAGACGCCCGGCAGCAGGCTCCTCTGCTGGGGGGACCCGAAGACCATCACCTTGCCGCCCAGGTCGGCACAGAACCGGGCCAGCTCGCCCAGGTACGCGGCCGTCTTGCGGCGGACCTCGGCATCCGGGCTGGTGAGATAGAGCCCCTCGGTCTTGGCCAGCAGCCAGTGCAGGCCCACGACCTCCAAGCCCGCCGCCTCGGCCTGCCGCCGGACCTCCGCCCGCTTCTCCGACGAGATGTCGGTCACCAGGTTGGCAATCGTGAACGGGGCCATCTCCAGGCCCGTGTACCCGCACTCGGCGGCAAACGCGAACGCCTTCTCAAAAGGCCGGTCCTGAAACGTCTCGTTGCAGATGGCGAATTTCATGGCAGACTCGTTCGGGGAGTTGGCCGTGGGCAAATTGTACTCGTCACGCTCCGCGCGACGTTGCACATCACGCGGAGCGTGATGACTACTTTGGCAAATTGTACTCGTCACGCTCCGCGTGACGTTGCACATCACGCGGAGCGTGATAACTACTTTGGATCTTCCTCATACTGCTCCTGACACGTTCCGCGTAGTCGCGGGATATCTCGAATCCGAGAAACCGCCGTTTCAACTTCTTGGCCACGGCCAGCGTCGTGCCGCTCCCCGCGAAGGGATCGAGCACGAAATCGCCGTCGTTGCTGCACGCACGGATGATCCGGCCCAGCAGCCGCTCGGGCATCTGGCAGCCGTGCCAGCCGGCCCGCTCGCCGAACGTACCACACACCCGCGAGAAGTACCAGGTGTCAGCGTCGGCGCGGAACCCCTCGGGCAGGTCCTGTGGCCGCAAGATCCACGTGTCGTCCGGCCAGTTGCCCTGGATGACCCACGTATCGTCGGGCAGGCGTCCTTTCGGGTTGGCCCGCTTGTCGCCGTACACCAACTGCCTGGCCGAGGGCACGCGGACCGCCGGGTCGTCGGCGTTGAACGTGAACCGCTTCGGGTCCTTGACCAGGTAGAACAGGTGGGCGTGCGACCGGCTGAACTTGTTCGTGCAGTTGACCCCGAACGTGTAGTACCACACCACCCAACTGCGGCAGACCAGCCCGTGCTCCGCCTGCAACATCACCTTCAGCTCGGCCGCGTACTCGTCGCCGATGGCCAGCCAGAACGTGCCGTCGGGCTTCAACACCCGGACCACCTCGGCCGTCCACTCCCGGCTCCAGGCGAGGTACCGCTCGCGCTCGAGCTTGTCCTCGTACACGTCGTAGTCGTATCCGATGTTGAACGGCGGGTCGGCGAACGCCAGGTCGACCGTCCCGTCGTCCAGCGTCTTCAACCCGGCGATGCAGTCCTCGTGGTGGACTCGGTCGAGGCGAAATGCCACGATAGTATTCTTCCTTCTCCCTTGTTGGGGGGGGACCCTGAAGGTTGTTTGGTGATTATCGTACCAAGCGCCACCGGAACCACAAGCGACCCTCCATGCCCGCGGAACCTGAAAGGTTCGCCGGGGTTAAATTGCTGAGATACCCTCGACCGGCGCCAGCCGGGTGACCGCGGTTCGACCGCGCCTTGAGTGCCGTCGTTTCCGGCACACGACGAGATTCCCCATGCCCCCCTGCTGAGTCGTTGTGGGACTCGCCCGGTCCGGGCGGGCAACGGCTCCGCGTGTTTGTGCCTGGTTACACACCAGAGGAGGATTTGATGATGAGAGCGGTGCGCAACGTCCTGGTGCTGGCCCTTGTGCTGGCGATCACGGCCCCCCTGATGGCGCAGGAGAAAGCCCGACGGAAGGGGGAGAAACAGGGCCGGAAGGCGCGAGAAGCATTCTCGATCGTTCCTAAGGAGATGCTCATTGGAGTCGAGCTCACGGTCGAACAGAAGGCCACGCTCGAAGCGCTGACGAAGGAGCTGGGCCCGGGGCTCAAGGAAGCCCGGGAGCAGGTGCAAGCCATCTTCACGGAAGAGCAGAAAAAGGCGCGCGAGGAAGCGCAGAAGGCGGCCAAGGAAGCCGGCAAGAAGGGCCGAGAGTTGCAGAAGGCCGTTGACGCGGCCGTCGAGCTCACCGAGGAGCAGAAAGCCAAGATGGCCGAGGCCCGCAAGAAGATGGCCGAGGTCCAGAAGCAGATCCGCGAGAAGGTCATGGAGTTCCTCACCCCGGAACAAGAAGAGGTCGTCAAGGAGAACATGAAGAAGGCCCGCGGCGAGGGCAAGAAGCGAGAGAAGAAGCCCGCCGCCCAGTAACGCCCGTAGCGCTTGAAAAGCGGCGTCCGGCGTGCGATCCTTGGAGGGCCGATCCCGTTTTCGTGGATCGGCCCTCTTCTCGTCGAAAGCCGAAAATCGAACACGCGACGGGGGATGAGCATGCGGGCAATCAACCGCCGGGAGTTCACCGGGGCAACCTTGGCGGCCTGGGGATCGACGATCGTGCCGCCTCACGCGTCGGCCGACCCGGCCCCGCAGGCGAAGCTCCCCACCGTCCGCTGGAACGAGCACGAGATCACCCGCGTGCTGGTCGGACACAACCCGATCAAAGGTCAGTCTCACTACAGCGCCGAGCTGAGCCGGGAGATGCGGGAGTGGTTCGCCGAGGACGGCACCCGCGGGCTCGAGCTCCTCCGCCGCGGTGAATCGCTGGGCATCAACACCTGCCAGATGGGCGGCCGGCAGATCGAGGAGCTGCTTCGCGCCCATTACGCCGAGGGAGGCCGGCTCCAGTGGATCGCCACCTTCTACTCCAAGCCGGGCCAAGGCAAGGAGGAGCTCGCCCGAATCCTCCGGATGCGGCCCAAGCCGATCGGCGTCCAACAATTGGGCAACACCAGCGATGCGCTGATGCGCGAGGGCAAGATCGACCTGTCGCTGGAGAACCTCCAGATGTTCCGCGACGCCGGACTCCTGGTCGGCCTCGGCGCCCACAACCACGAGACGATCGACTGCGTGGCCGGCAAGGACTGGGACCTCGACTTCTACCAGTGCTGCTTCTACCGCTCCTGGTTCGGCTTGAACCGCACCGAGAACACCGAGGGCGAAGATTTCGGCGAAGACGCCCGCCAGGCCATGGTCAAAACCATCCGGCGGCTCCCCAAGCCGGCAATCGCCTTCAAGATCCTCGCCGCCAACCGCCACTGCGCCACGCCAGCCAGCGTCGAGCAGGCCATCCGCTTCGCGCTTGCGAACGTCAAGCCGACCGACGTCGTGCTGCTGGGCATGTGGCAGAAGTACAAAGACCAAGTTGCCGAAAATGTGCGTTACGTGCGGAGGGTGCTCGGGATAGCCTCAGATTGATCGGGAGGGGAAGACATCGTTGGACAGGGTGACCGGGCAGGGCGATTGCACGAAAATGCGCGCGATGGCGGGGTATGCGTTGTCTCGTAGATTACCCAGGCTTTCTTGACACACAACGCGTTTTCTGCTGGCGCGACGGCAACGCGGCGCCGCATACCACATTGTGAGCTTCAGGGTCAAGAGAGAACAGGAGGTCTGCGAAACGGCCTATTCTGCCTTATCGTATGCAGTGTGACGCAATCGCTCTGGGTGACCGGGACCGCCAGCCGCGGCCAGAGAAGCCATTGTCGCCGTAGGCAAACGGTTCGTATAATCAGGTTAGAAGGGGCAGATACAAAACGCTTTGGTAAGACAGACGCCTGGTCCGCGGGTGTCCTGACGGTGCGGACTGGGACAAGTATGCACCCTATCAAGATCCCGGGAACTTACCTCTGGGTAGGACAGTACCCCTTCTGTGGGGGCGTGAAAGCCGGCGACTGTGTCGGCTGTCACATCTCGCGGTTACGTTGGCGTAGTCTTAAGTTGTTGTTACAAAACCCTTTGTGGCGTTCTTGGCAAATAGAGCATCACGCTGGGCAGTTGGACTCGACAGAGGCTGGCCGGAGTTCCACTCGGCACGCTCCAACTGCTTGGACATTCCGGCAATGACAGACGGTTTTGGGGTATTCCACCGTTTGCGCCTTGACAGCTTGTTGGCGGGGCATTACAAGTGAACACGCTGAGGTGGTTTGATCGGGTCAAGGACGCCTGGGTAGCAACCTGTGGGGCCGGCTCGCTGACGCCCGCTTGATGTTCCGGTATCGAGGCTCAGGACTTGCAGCGTGACCGGCCTCCGGCGGGCTTTTTTCCAACAGGAGGGATCTAAGTTGCCTCCACGCCTCTTCTCGGCCGTCCGTCGCTTATTCACAACCCAACGTCGGCGTGTCTGGGCGAAAGGCTTCTTCGAGTCCGTGGCCGACATGCTTGGTGCGGATCGTCTTGAAGGTTCCGGAGGCCTCTATTTCCGGGTGGCGAAGGCCGCGGCCGACCTCACCGGCTCCAAACACGCGATTGTCGTGCTGCCGGCGGCGCCTGGCCGACTTGCAGTCGCCGGATGCCACGGGTATCCCACGATGGGGCTTGATGAGGACTTTTCGCTAGACCGGGGAGTCATTGGCAAGGCTTTTCAGACAAGATTACACCAGTTGGTTCCGGACGTTGGCCGCGAGGATGCCTACTATCAGTTCGAGGCCGATACGACCATCACATCCGAATTGGCGGTCCCGATCTTGGACGAAGACCGCGATTCGGTCGAAGCAGTCATCAACGTTGAGTCTCCGAAGATGTGCTTCTTCTCGGTCGACGACGTAGAACTCCTACAGAATCTGGGCCGTTTGATGCTGCTATACCGTGGGACGCTTGCGGAGCGGACCGCGGCGATGCAGGTTCTTTGGGAGTTGCCCGACGAAGTCATGGTCATCGACAAGAAGTTCCGACCGATCTGGGCGAACGGCGTCAAACGGCGCTACGGAGAACAGCTCCGATTGGGCAGCTTTCTTCCGGCGCGTCGCGAATCCGAACGGAATCTCGCTGCACTGTTTTCGGGACACGAATGGCCCGATCCTTTGGAAGGAGAAACGTGTTTCGAGATCATTGAACGCAGAGAAGACCGATGTGAGTGGTGTGTCTGCAATAGAGCCATGATGTCGGGGCAACTGGTGGAAGGAGTGGTGTACAACCCTCCGAAGCTTCCGTTCATGGTCGAGTTGTCAGCGGCGCCGCTTTTCTCCTCGTCGGGGTCAAGAGGGGACAGGAAAACGGCGGGGTGCGTGGAAACGGCGAGAAGAGTCACGATGCGCCAGAAGGTGTTGGGGTGTGCTCGAAAACTGCGGGACCGCCCGACCGAGCCGAAGGCATTGGAATCCATCGTCGCTATTCTTCGTGACGATCTTGGCTATAGCAGGATTCGGCTTTATCGAATTGAAACAAACGATCAGGGGAGCAGGCTGCTGGGAGTTAGGTTTGTCGGAAAGCACGAAACCACCCAGGAGGAGTTCTCCCGAATCGAGCGGAGCATCCCTCCTGAGCTAGAAAATGTCCTTGTCGCAGCAGATAACGCAGATAACGTGGGGCTTCTGTGCCTGACCGATGATATCCAGAAGCCTGAGAAGGAGATGTCGTTCTTCTTTCAACGAGCACGCGTTCCACGAGAATGGCTGACGCGCGTATTCGACCCCGACGGCAAGTTGGAACTCGCCCGGGTCAACGAAATCGTGACGGTCCCCCTCTTTGTGGGCCAGCAGCGCCGATTGTTGTGCCTCGATTGGCTGCATTCGGAAGAGTCTGGAAGGGAGTTCACCAACGACGACTTGCAGGCGCTTACCATCTACTCTAGACTCGCCTGTGCGGCCTTGGAAAGCGTTCGGCAAAGCGAGCTCCGCTCGAAGTTAGTCGTTTTGGGTGAAGCTACGGCCGGCTTGGCCCACACACTGGCTCGAATCGTCGACCTGCCCGGCCCGGCAGGCAACGCGTCGGGCCCCGCGGAGATTCAGCTGCCGTCCCTCACTGGGCCGGCCACCTACCTCAACGAGTTGCTCTGTATGGGTGCAGACCACCTGCGGAACTTCGTGCGCGGGCCGGTTTCGGAGTTGCTGGCCACCACTTTTGACGCGGCCGCGTCGAAAGTCCGATCGGACGACGATATTCCACCGACAGGACACGTTGACAAATGGGCGGCAAGGCTGGAATCCGCGCTCCGGGACGCGGGGGTCGCCGTACGCCCCGCCATATTGGCACAACTGGCGCGTGTGCTGCCTGAAACGGAGGAAGTCGTTGAGACCTGCGTTGCCGCTTTCAAACACGTAGACGAGGGGCAATGGAGCAGCATTCTTGAACGTTTGGTGCGTCTGGTGGTCGCTCTAGAGTTCCAGGAGACAATTGCCCGTGACCTGAGGTCCTTCTCTGAGGCGGTCACTCAGGCCGTTCGTTTCCCCGAAGGGGAAGGCAAGGAGCGCGTCGATCTCAATAGAGTTATTACGGCAGCCATCCGGGCCCTTGGACTTACCGCTTCAAGGGCGAAAGTGGCCATCGAGGACAGTTTGGACAGCCAACCACTCTACGCAGAAGTACGGCAAGG
>Ga0307378_10002693_pt1 | contig 26775 bp, 20 predicted proteins | sample UN1MG_FD_202238 | JGI IMG/M metagenome (GOLD analysis project Ga0307378, IMG submission 202238) | Soil microbial communities from Risofladan, Vaasa, Finland - UN-1 | ecosystem: Environmental > Terrestrial > Soil > Coastal area > Acid sulfate soil | place: Finland: Risofladan, Vaasa | collected...
ACTAGGTTTCCACTACATCGCCCCAACCAGGCCTCCACGACCGAGAAATAACGACTTGCGCCGACTTCCGGCCCCAATTTGCTCGAAAATCGCCCGGATTTTCACCGAACTGCGCAACTTGGGCTAACGTCCGAGGGGGAGATCTTCCTTTGGGACACCTCGCCGATGCTCGTCGCGGAGACCCGGCTCACGCTCGGCCGGTCGATGGCGCCAACCGATCTGGTCGTGCTGGCGGACGACCGGACGGTCCTCTACACACGAGCAAGCCGTGACCGCGAACCGCGGGGGCGCGTCGACGCGATACGATGGGCCGAGGATCGAGGCACCACGGTCTTTCACCGGGACGCCGTGCTTCCGGACGTATCTGGGGGCGTCTGGTCGATCGCCGTGTCCCCCCGGGGCGACACGGTGGCCCTGGGGCTCCGCGACGCGATCTCCGTGCGGGCTTCCCCGCAGTGGGAGGATGAGATGACTCGGCTTCGCCACGAGGGCTACGTGCGCCAGGTCGCCTTCTCGCCGGACGGGCGCCGGCTGGCTTCCGTGGGAGGCTGGCGGATTCGCCTGTGGGACCTGACCCGCCGAAGTCGTCGCGTCCAGCGCGAGCTGAAGGGGCACGGGAAGGAGGTGACCTCGATCGCCTGGAGCCCCGACGGCCGGTTCCTGCTCTCCGGCAGCCTCGACGAGACGGTCCGGCTTTGGGACGCCCGATCGGGCAAGCAGGTCGACTGCTACGATTGGGGCACCGGCGAGGTCCGCTCGCTCGCCTTCTCGCCCGACGGGACCACCGCGGCGGTCGGCGGCAGCCGAAGGGACTCGATCGTCATTTGGGACGTGGACGTTTGACCGAAGGGGCTCGCTACACGCAGCGAACCTGCGGGACGCCCGGCCGTGTCACACAGAAGGGCATGGCACGACAAGGCTGCTCCTGCAAGGTCATGCCGACCGCGCCTTTGACAAAACGGGGCGCGTTTGGGATGTTGGGAATGACGGCGAGCGGGAGCGGTCGAAAAACGTGGTAGCCGTCTTTCGGCCACTCCCGGGCCAAAGCAAGCATCGCCCAACCCTGAAGACAACATGCACGCGACGAGCACCATCGCACCCGAGCGGGAAGAATGGACCTTTGACGAGCTTCAAAGCGAAGCCGAGGACCTGCGCAAGCGGCTGAACCTGTGTCGCACGTCGCTGGGGCGATTCTTCGTCGCGAAGCAGGAGCTGATCGACCTGATGGTCGTGGCGGCGGTCGCCCAGGAGCCGCTCTTGCTGGTCGGCGTGCCGGGCACGGCCAAGAGCGAGCTGGTGCTCAAGTTCCGCGAGGCCCTGGCCATCCCCGACGAGGACTACTTCGAGTACATGCTCACCCGGTTCACCGAGCCCTCGGAGATCGTCGGCCCCATCGACATCAACCAGCTCCGCGAAGGCCGCTACATCCGGCGCGAGCAGGGCAAGCTCCCCACCGCCAAGCTGGCCTTTCTCGACGAGATCTTCAAGTCGAACTCGGCCATCCTCAACATCCTCCTGACGATCCTCAACGAGCGGAAGTTCTACCAGGACGGGCTGCCCCAGCCGGTGGAGCTGAAGGTCCTGTTCGCCGCGACCAACGAGGTGCCCGAGCACGGCGAGCTGGCCGCGCTGAAGGACCGCTTCGTGCTCAAGGCCGAGAGCCGCTCCGTGCAGAACGAGCACTTCGAGGAGCTGATCGACGCCGGGCTCCAGGCCGAGGTGCACCGCACGCTGAACCAGAAACCGTGGATGGAGGGCCACGCCACGCTCACCGACCTGCTCAAGGCGGGCCGCTACCTGACCTACCTGTTCAGCCGGCGACGCAGCCTGGGCGACGGCACCGAGCAGTACGACCGCCACCAGTTCTTCCCGGCCGAGGTGTTCCGCGAGTTCCAGCGCCTGGTGAAGACGCTCGTGCGCGAGGATCGCGTCTTCATCAGCGACCGCAAGTTGGTGAAGCTCTACAAGCTGTTCCGCGTCCGCGCGTGGCTGTTGCACGGCGGCACCGTCAGCCGCGACGACCTCCGCCTTCTGGCCTACCTGGGCGAGTCGCCCGAGGAGATGGCCCTGCTGCGCGAGAAGGTGCCGCTTCTGCTCGGAGAGGGTTGAGGGTTGATGGTTGAGGGATGAGGGATGAGGGATGAGGGATGAATGAAGAACGGGAGGACTTGGGCGAGGAACAATGGGGAGAGCGAAAGGTCCCCTCTCCCTCGGGGAGAGGGTTAGGGTGAGGGCATCATCCAGAGTGAGTCCACTGGTTGCGGGGATTCGCAGTTAACCACTCGCCACTCACCAATAGGCATTTCCCCCCGTGACTGTTCACGAGCTTCGCAATCCGGACGACGCCCGGCAGTGGGTTCTGCAAGGGCTGTGGCTTTCCAGGGCGACTGCCGTGGGGCCGGAGATGGTCGGCCGCGCGCTCGATTGGTCGCTGGAGATCGCCTCGGCCGGCTCGCCCTTGCCCCCGGTCGGGTTCGTCGCCGACGTGGGCCACGTGGCCTTGAACATCGGTCAGCCGGACGTGCTCGACGAGCCCCCGACAATCCCCGGGCTCGACGCCGGAACGGTGCGGGAGTACGAAGACTACGTCCTCGGACGCCTCTACGCCGACCTGACCTTCGAGCGGGCGTCCGACGCCCTGCTCGGCTATCAAGGCCGCGATCGCTCCCGCGGGCTCGCCTTCCTGGTAAGCCAGCTTTGTGGGCGCGCGGAGATCGGCGGCGCGATCCTCAGCCCCGCCGTGCTCAAGCGGCTCGGCGAGGAGCCCGCCGAAGCGATCCTCGCCGAGGGCTGGGAATCGACCCGCACCGAGGGCCTCCTTCCGGGACTGGCGAGCCAGTACGACGAGATCCAAGCCGCGATGCGCAGCGCCGGCGATCTGCTGGGCGGCGAGGACCTCTTCGAGCTGGAGCGGCGAACCGCCCTGGCCGAGTTCGGCCAACGGCTCGCCCTCAGGCAAGTGCTCCAGATGGCCGAGCAGTTGGGCGCCGCACTGCCGCACTACAGACCCCGCCCCAAGTCGCGCCGGCCCCTTCCCGTGGCCACGCCGATCTACGACGAGGACACGTATCCGGTGGGCGGGTTTGCCTCGATCGCCAATCGCGGCTCGATCGAGAGCCTGCTGCACTCGCAATTGACCTTCATGGAGCCCGGCGAGCGACCCGACCTGTTCGACGTCAAGTTCGTGCGCGACGAGCTGCTGTACTACTGCCGCGACGAGAACCAGTTCCTCCGCCGACGGCAGACGTTCGTCTTCGCCCTGTGGCCCGATCTGGTCGGGGCGCGGTTCAAGGACGCGGCGCTGCCGTACCAGCGGATCGTGATGGTGCTGGCGCTCCTGGTGGCCGCGGTTCGCAAGCTGATCGAGTGGCTCAGCGGCGACGCGCTCCGGTTCGAGTTCCTGCTCGTCGATCACGGCGATCCGCTCTTGGAGCCGGAGGAAATGCTCGTCGAGATGCTCCTGGCCGAGCAGATCGAAAACGGCACCGTCGCGGTCGAGCGAATCCCGCCCAAAGAGCTTCGCCCGCACTGCGACCGGGCGGCCCGGCGGAGTCTGTGCCACTGCTTGAGCGTGTCGGCGTCGGGCGTCGGTGTGTCGCCCGACCACGCCCTGGCGGCAAGCCTCGCCGTGGACGGCCCCGTGCCCCGGCTCGCGCTCGACGACGAGCCGATCCCCCTTCCGGAAATCGAAACGGCCGTCGACGGCTGGGCCGCCGTCTTGCAGAGCCTGTTGGCCGACTGGGTCGCCTCGACGGTACGGTGAGTCCGGCTACGGGCTGAGTGCCACTGCTGGCTTGCCCAGCAGTGTTGGTAGCACGGTTGGACAAGCCAACCGTGGCGCCCGTGAACCCAACTTGGGGAGCGCTCATAAATAACTTGGACAACTTGTAGCAGGCACACGCCGTGTGCCGTCCGCAGTTTACGGCACACGGCGTGTGCCTACTACATTGGAATTGACCAACTTATTTCTGAACGCACACTTGGACAGACCGCGAGACGGGTCGACTGACGAAGGAGGAGCGAATGCTGCATCGCGCGATAGGAGAGGGCTTCCCGTGGGCCGCCACAGCGTTGGGCCTTCTGGGCGTGTTGCTTGCGGCACGCGAAACACGCGCGGCGGAAGCGGAGTGGCGCGTCGGGTTGGCCCGTGCGACGATCACGCCCGAGGTGCCGATCGCCATGTGCGGCTACGGCCCCCGCGTGTCGGAGGGCGTGCTGGACGACCTGCACGCCAAGGCCGTCGTGCTCGAAGACGGCCACCGGCAGCGGGCCTTGCTGGTGACGGCCGACCTGCTCTTCTTTCGCGCCCCCTTTGCCGAGGCGCTGTGCGCGGAGATCATGGCGAAAACCGGGCTCGCGCGCCGCGAGATCCAGCTTACCGCTTCGCACACCCACGCCGGCCCGGTCTTCGGCCTCCGCGACCCGGATCGGTTTGATCTCACCGACCCACAGCGCCGGGTGGTCGACGCGTACACCGAGAAGCTCCAAGGCCGGCTCGTCGATCTGGCCGTGGCGGCGATCGCCGATCTGCGGCCGGCGCGGCTCTCGTGGGGCGTGGGCCGCGCCGGGGATTTCGTGGTGAACCGCCGCCTGATCGACGAGCACGGCAAGTGCCGCGGCATGGGCCCCAATCCGCAAGGCCCCGTCGATCGCGACGTGCCCGTGCTGCGGGTCGATGGGCCCGACGGCCGTCTTCGCGCGATGGTCTTCGGCTGCGCCTGTCACTGCGTCACGCTGGACGGAAAGAACCGCAAGATCTCGGGCGACTACGCCGGCCATGCCCAGCGGCACATCGAGCAGCAGCACCCCGGCGTGCAGGCGATGTTCGTCGCCGGCTGCGGCGCCGACGCGAACACGAATCCCCGCGGCGGGCCCAACCAAGAGGAGCTGGTCGGCCGACATGGAGAGACGCTCGGCCGGGAGGTCTGCCGGGTGGCGGCCGGCCCGCTGGAGCCGATCCGCGGCCCGTTGCACGTGCAACTGAAGTGGACCGATCTGCCGCTGGAGCATTCCCTCCCCCGCGAGCAGTTGGAGAAGATGGCCAAGACCGGGGCGTATTGGCACGCCCGCAATGCCAAGGGCATGCTCGCCGTGCTCGACCGCGGCCAGCCGCTCCCGCAGCACTACCGTGCCCCGATCGCCCTGTGGCAGTTCGGCGACGATTTGACCTTGGTCGGCCTGCCCGGCGAGGCGGTCGCCGACTACGTGGGCATGCTCCGGCAGGCCCTCGGGCCGGAACGCCTATGGGTCGTCGCCTTGTCGAACGAGTCGTTCGGCTACCTGCCCACCACGCGGATCCTGGCTGAGGGCGGTCACGAGACGATCGGCCTGACGCTGGACATCGGCCTCTTCGCGCCCGGCGTCGAGGACGTGGTGGTGGCCGCCGTCCGGCAGTTTGCCCAAGCGTCGGGCCGGAGGCTGCCCGAGTGATCGATTGGGCCGTGCCCTGCGGCCGTTTGTGTGGCGCGACCCGAGCGAGTAGTATGGCGGTGTCTGGCGAGCGAACGCCACAACCTCACCGGAGAATCGAATATGATCCACTCTCTCGCACGATGGGCCCTCGTAGCGCTGGTTTCTGCAATCCTCGGCGCATCCTCCGTGTGTCTGGCGGCGGAAAGCGGGCCGCCGGCCTTGATCCTCACGCCCAAGCCGGGGCCCGAGCCGCGGATCAACGGCCCGCTCGTCTACGGGTGTCGCCCCGGGCGGCCGTTTCTCTATCGCATCCCTTGCACGGGCGCGCGGCCGATCACCTTCGCCGCCGCCGACCTGCCCGAGAGCCTCAAGCTCGATCCGGCCACCGGCATCCTCACCGGCCACGCCCCGCTCGAGCGCGGCGAGCACGCGATAACGCTCGTGGCGGAAAGCTCGCACGGGCGCGCCGAGCGGCCGCTCGCGATCGTCGTCGGCGACCAGCTCGCCCTGACGCCCCCCATGGGCTGGAACTCCTGGTACATCCATTACTACCGCGTCACCGGCCGGCACATGCGCCAGGCGGCCGACGCGATGATCGCCTCGGGCATGGCCGACTTCGGCTACGAGTACGTGAACATCGACGACTGCTGGATGGTCAAGCCGGGGGCGGACGACCCCCAGATCGGCGGCGAGCCCCGCGACGCCGACGGCGCGATCCGTTCCAACCGGCTTTTCCCCGACATGACCGCCCTGGCCGACTACATCCACTCGAAGGGCCTCAAGGCCGGGCTGTACACGTCGCCCGGCCCGCTCACCTGCCAGCGCTACACCGGCACCTACGAGCACGAGGAGATCGACGCCAAGAAATTCGCCGAGTGGGGGTTCGATTTCCTCAAATACGACTGGTGCTCGTACCGCCAGGTAGCCGGCGGCAAGAGCCTGGAGGACCTGCAAAAGCCCTACCGCAAGATGGGCCGAATCCTCGCGGGGCTCGATCGCGACGTCGTCTACAACCTCTGCCAATACGGCATGGGCGACGTGTGGAAGTGGGGCGGCGAGGTGGGCGGCAACTGCTGGCGCACGACCGGCGACCTCGGCCTCGCCCGCGACACAAGCCTGCCCGGCTTCTACCACATCGGCCTGAGCAACGCCCAGCACTGGGAGCACGCCAGGCCGGGCCAGTGGAACGACCCCGACTACATCCTCATCGGCTGGGTCGGCAAGGCGGGCAAGCAGAGCGAGGGCCGCCCCACCACGCTCACGCCCGACGAGCAGTACAGCTACATGTCGATGTGGTGCCTGATGGCCTCGCCGCTCATCTTCTCCGGCGACATGGCCAAGCTCGACGAGTTCACCCTCAACGTCCTCTGCAACGCCGAAGTGATCGCCATCGACCAGGACCCCCTCGGCAAGCAAGCCCGCATCGTCCGCCACACCGACGAAGACCTCGTCCTCGCCAAGCCCCTGGCAGACGGCTCCCTGGCCGTCGGCCTGTTCAACCTCGCCGAGCTCGAACGCCAGATGACCGTCCGCTGGTCCGACCTCGATATCTCCGGCCCCCGCACGGCCCGCGACCCGTGGCGTCAAAAAGACCTCGGCACGTTCGAGGCCGATTTCACCGCCCCCATCCCCCGCCACGGCGTGACGCTGATCCGGCTGCGGCGTTCTGAGTGAGTGGTTTATACCACATTCGAGGTACGTGACAGCGCCCCCTTGAGTACGCATGTGGCCTTGTCATGAGCTAGGGCAACCAGCTAGCATGGTTGGAAGAGCGGGCGCGCGCTTTTCTCCCGTGCGAAGGGGGCGCTGGCCGGGAATTGCCTCGTACTCGAATTCTCCGAATCGAGAGCCATCATGATACATCGTTTCAGAGTTCAGAATTTCAAGAGCCTCGAGGACATTTCGGTCGACCTCGGCGACGTCACCGTTCTGGTGGGACGAAGTGGGACGGGCAAGACGAACTTCGTAACGGCGCTTGCCTATCTCCGCGACTACCTGTACTTCGGGAAGCCCCAGAATCCAGAGCTGCAAGACTGGCATCGGCTGCTTCCAGCAACGAAGCAGAAGCAGAAGTGCCACATGTCGTTTGAACTGGAGTTCGACGTCAAAGGAATACAAGAGTCCTTCACGTATTGTGTGACGCTAGATCAGGATGGCCCCAGCGGCCCGGTGACCAGGGAGTCGCTTCGCCTGGGCGACCAGACGTTCTTCGCGCAAGCCGAAGGGAGATGGGAGGTCGAGCCGCAGTTGGTTTCGGTGCCGCAACCGGGACCGCCGGCGATAGGACGTATTCCTTCTATTTCGGAAATTGTGATTGCCTACACGGCATTAACGTCTGCCATTGGATGCTACGATTTTCCTGCGACGGTTCTCGGAGACATGGACCAGAGAGCAGGAAAGACCCGCATATCCGGACTGAATGACGACGCCAGCAACTACCTACAGACGCTCAAGGACATAGTGAGTAACTTGCAGGACTTAAACCTGCGGAAAAGCATCACTGCTACGCTTCAGCGTCTCAATCCATCCGTCTCGGCCGTTGAGTTGGATTCCATTCAGCAACCCAAGCACGCGGTCGTGGGCCACAAATTCGACGAGAAGACACTTGCCCTGACGTTGGCCCAGGAGTCCGGTGGATTCCGACGGTTCTATGCCCACCTGCTGGCTCTTTATCAGCTTCCGCCCAAGCAGACGCTGGTGTTCGAGGAGCCCGAAAACGGGATCTACCCCGGGGCGCTGGGGCTTCTGGCCGACGAGTTCAAGGACGCGCCGTCCGCCGGGCGCGGGCAGGTGATTCTTACCACACACAGTCCGAGGTTGCTGGACCATTTCTCGGAAGACCAAATCCGCGTCGTTGACCTCGACGGTTTTCAGACGCGGATCGGCAGGATCTCTCGCGAGCAGCGCGAGGCTCTTCAGGAGCAACTCTTGGAGCCCGGAGAGCTGCTCACCGTTGACCCGGCTCGCATCGAAGATACGGAATCGGCAAACGCATGAGACGGCTGGTGTTGTTCGTAGAAGGAGACGGTGACGCGCTGGCCGTGCCGGTTCTCGTGAAACGATTGCTTACCGAGCTGGACGCCTGGGACTGTCTGTTCTTGGATCCCAATCCGTTCGTGGTTAGAGGGGTAAACAAGCTGTTCAAGGACGACTGTCGAAACTGGCTTCGGTGGTTGGGCGCCGCGGCGAAACGCGACGCGATCGGCGCCGTCCTTCTCGTCCTGGACGGCGACCTTCCGAGATTCCGCGGAGAGCCGTTCTGCGCGGCGAACGTCGCTCGTGAGTTGGCACACGCGTCGACCCGAGCCAGAGGCGGCGAGCTCTTCTCGGTTGCCGCCGTGTTCGCGTGCCAAGAGTATGAATCGTGGTTGATTGCCGGCGTCGAGTCTCTGTGCGGGAAACCGCTCAAGGATGGCCGACCCGGCGTTCGCGCAGGCACGCAACCCCCCGCCCAGGACTTGGAGTTGGCACCGCGGAATGCAAAAGGCTGGCTCAGCAACGTGATGGAGTCGGGATACAAGGCGGTCAGAGATCAAGCGCTACTGACCGAAATGGTCGATTTGGAGTTGGTCCGCAATCGACCGATGAGGTCGTTTCGACGCCTCGAATCTGCTATTTCCACCGTGGTCAACGCACTGCGAAATCAATCGCACGTTGCGAGTCCCCGTTGACGAGGCGGCCATGGGACTTCGCGGGGCAGGGCGAGTATCGCCTGATCCACCGAATGTTCATGGGCCAAACCGGGCTCGGCGTGCTGAGTTGCAGCTCGCAGATTCTACAACGTCCACCCCTCGCGATACGGCGGGTTCATCAAGGCGTTCGCCGCGTCCGAGTTGGTGAACTGGAGCTTCTCGGCGTCCCAGTAGAGTTTTTCCTGGGTGCGGAGGGCGACGTTGCCCATGAGGACGACGGCGGCGAGAGGGGCGGCGTGGTCGACGAAGTTGCTGCCGGCGGGGGGGCCGCCCTTGCAGGCGTCGATCCATTCCTGGTAGTGGCCGGGGGAGCGCTGGAGGACTTGGGGCGGCTTGCCGTACTCCTGCATCTTCGACTCGGGCAGGAGCCGGTGGCCGTGGAGCATGCCCTTGTCGCCGACGATCAACGTGCCGTCGCCCTTGAAGATGTTGCGGCCCGGGGCCACGCCCTCCGGCTGGGGCGGCATCATCCCGCCGTCGTACCAGCGGATCATGATCTCCGGGCGGTCGCCTTCGGCCGGGAAGCGGAAGGTGATGATCGAGGCCAACGGGGCGGTCTCGTTCTTGATCTCCGGCGGGGCGTTCCAGTGGGTGGAGCAGGCTTCCACGCTCGTCGGCCAGCCGAGCTTGAGGGCCTTGAACGCGGCCGAGAGGTTGTGGCAGCCGATGTCGCCCAAAACGCCCGTGCCGAAGTCCCACCAGCCCCGCCACGCGAACGGGTGGTAGCACGGGTGGAACGGCCGCACGGGCGACGGGCCGAGCCAGAGGTCCCAGTTCATGTGCTCCGGGCAGGGGGGCGTTTCCTTGGGGCGGGGGACGCCGCGGGGGGAGATGTCGGGCTGGCGGTTCGACCAGGAGTGGACCTCGCGGACCTGGCCGATCGCGCCCGCCCAGATGTATTCGCAGGTGAGCCGGGCCTCTTCGGTCGCCTGGCCCTGGTTGCCCATCTGGGTGGCCACGCCCGCCTCCTTGGCCGCTTTGGCCACCTGGAGGGCCTCGTGCACGCTGTGCGTCAGCGGCTTCTGGCAGAAGACGTGCTTGCCCCGCTTGAGGGCGGCCATGGTGACCACGGCGTGGTTGTGGTCGGGCGTGGCGACCATCACCGCGTCGATCTGGCCGTCCATCTCGTCGAGCAGCTTGCGGAAGTCGCTGTAGAGCTTGGCCTTGGGGAACGGCTTGGCGGCATTGGCCGCGCGGCTCGCGTCGACGTCGCAGATGGCGACGATGTTCTCCGTGGGCACCCGGGTCACGTCGCCCGTCCCCATCCCGCCCGTGCCGATCCCGGCGATGTTCAGCTTCTCATTCGCCGAGGGCTGGCCGGGCGCGCCGAGCACGTGACGCGGGACGATCGTCGCCACGCCGACGGCCGCCGATCCCGCCAGAAAACGCCGCCGACTCACGCCTTGCTTCGTGTTCATGGTTCAGTCTCCCTCTCGTGGTTCGTCGGATCCGCGGCGGGGCTGTTCTCGCCGCACATGCGACGTCAGTAGATACCACTGGGAGCCATTTTGCAACTACAGTCCGGGGGGGACGAGCATGGGATGATTCTCTTTCAGCCAGTTGATGACGTCGGTCCTGAGTTGCCTGGCCGTGTTGAGCAGGTCGTCCGCGTCTTCTTCGCTAACCACGCCGACTCGTTCGTATATCGCTTGGCCTCTCAGTCTGGAGCAGCGTTCGACATGATCGGCCGTGTCGGACCAACGATCGCCCAAGGTGTAGCGCAGCGAGTCGATCGCGCGCTTGTGAAGACCTGCGCCCTTCGGTACCTGGTAGCCTGAGGCAAGCAGCGCGATCAGGCATAGTTGCAGAGCCGCGTCGTACGCGTGCTCGAACTTCCCGTCGGCGCTGAGCCCTTTGGCTTGAGCATCCGAGACGTCCCGATCCACTACCCGGAGCAATTGCTGGATTTGAGCGACGGTTGGCTCATTCCGTTGAAGCCACCCGTTCCGCAACCATTGCTCTAAGCTCATCGTCCAAGTCTCCGTGCGACGAGTTGCCCCCTGGATGAATCACCGGGATCTTCTCGCGCCGATACACGTCCAACAGGAACGGATCGCCCGCCTGGTACTTCTCTCGAAACGAGCTTCGCGCATAGATGGCCGGGTTGATGCGCCGACCGAGCGTCCTTTCCGCTTCGCGAAGTGGGCCGGATAGCGCTTTCAGGTTCACGTCACCAAGGATCAACAAATCGACGTCGCTGTCCTCCGTCTGCCGGTTCCGGGCCGTCGAGCCGAAGACGAACGCCAGTTCGATGCGATCGCGTAGAGGCTGGAGTGCATCGCGAAGCACGCTCTCCAGGCGAAGCCCCCGCCGAATCTCCCGAGCCGTGGCGAGCTGTTCCAGTGTATCCAACGCGTGCGGACAGGGGTGTTCCAGATTCATTAGGATGCTCTCGACTTGCTCGACAACCCGCCGGTCCCATCCCAGCCGTTCATCCGCCATCGCCGCGCCCAACGCCTGGGCCGCGATTCGCTGAAGCCGCGGAGAAGGGCCTGCGTCCAGCCAAGACGTGAAGATACTCGTGACGGCCGGGTTCTTTCCGATCAGCGACTCCAGAGCCCAAGCGCACGCAGTCCTCACCTTGTCGGACTCACCGTCGAGGCACGCAAACCGCTGTAGCATCTCGAGCACGGAAGGCTCGGCGGTCGCTTTCGCCAACCCTCGCGCAGCTCCCGACCGCACCATGGGGGGGCGACCGCTGCTCAGGATCTCCATGAGTCGATTGCGAATCTCCGCATCGTTCGCTGCTGCGTCCGTCAACGCGGAAGCACAGGCATGGATGACCTGCTCTTCACGGTCGTTCTCGAGTACCTGAAGTAACAAGCGCTTCGCGTTGTGCTTGCCCTTAGTGCACGCCGCCAGGGCCGACGCGCTCGCAGCCCGGACGGGCGCCGCTGCGTCCGAGCCAAGGATCTTTCGGAGTCGGACCCGCGCACGCCTGTCGGTAGCAACCGTTCGGCCCAGTTCACGCACGAGCAGCTCTTTCAGCTCAGCACTCTGCTCTGGGTCTTCGAGAAGCAAGCAAACGCTGGAGTACCATGTTTTGGGATCCTCCAACCGGAGCTTGGAATTCATGTGAAACACTTGATGTGTTCTATCTCCTAACATCACCGTGACCTCCCGCGCGGCCTCCGAAGCGATGAAGCTTGGTGGCAGCTCTTCTGCGGCAGATTCCAGGATTTCCCGCCCGCGGGCCCACCCGTCAAGACAATAGTACTCCTCCTCGCTGAGCTCACGTCTCGCCGTTTCCAGAATTACCTCGACGGTTCGGTCCGCCTGCCCCTCGAACCTCGTTCCTTCAAAGCTCTGGAGGGCGTCAATCGCCTCCAGCGTGATGCCCAACCAGCGCGATTTCCCGAGTTCCATTATGGAATCAAAGACGGTGGAAACCAAACGCCGACTGGCTATCGTTGTGCCGTCCGAAAGACATCGCAGCGCAAGCATCTGACCCCGATGCAGAAAACGGCCAACGGGATCGGGATCGTCCAAGATGCTGGAAACGAGCGACTCAGCCGGCGTAGGTGTAAGCTGGGCGGCCACCAATCGAACGACTTCCGACCACTGCGGATGGAAGTAGTACCCGCGGAGACAACGCGTCACGTCCCGCGAGGGTGATGCGTCCGCTTCGTCGATCACCCCCAGTGAGGCAAAGTACTCCTGGAGGGTCCGGTGGGAGAACCCGAACAAGTCGAGCCCTCGCTCCTCGATGATCCCGGTGCGCTCCGTTAGATAACGGATGATCCGGTCGGATGCGTCCTTGGCTTGCTCCAACGGAAACCCGAGCTTCTCGTGCAAGTAGTCCTGCATCCTCTCCGCGATCCACCATCTCGGCGCGAGGGTTCGATCGGCTTTCTGCATCGCCAGCGACAAGTCCGACAAGAGCCACCGGAATTCGCGGGCGTCCAGATCGAGGCCGTGAGTATCGTCGAACTTGCGAGTCTCCCGCTTGCTGCTTTCCCACGTGTCCAGAAAGACATCGACGACCTTTTCGTACAAGTCGACCCGACGCCGGGGCAGCGTTCCGCCCCGCGCCTCGTTGAGCAGCACGAGAATCGTGAGAATCAGAGGGTTCGCGGCGAGAGTCCGCACCCGGGGATTGGAGAAGATCGCGCCGGTCAGGATCTCCAGGACTTCGCCATGAGGTCTGTTCTCGAGGCGCGCGAGAATCTTGGCCCACTTCTCCGCAAAGGTCTCCAGTTGCCTCCTCTGGTACGGCAGAATCCGAAAAACGGCGAAGCCTTGTCTCTTCCAAGGGGCTGACTCAAAACCGACGACCCTGGAGCTGATCACAAAGCGGTTTTGCGGGTAGCGTCCGATGAATTCCTGCACGCGTTCGATCAAAAAGGTCCTCTGCTCTTGGCTCCCGACCTCGTCCAGCCCATCGAGCAGCACGAGACAGCGACGCGTTTGGTCTTCCAGCGCGCTGTTGAGCGATTGTTCTACGTTGGGACAACCGCGCTTCGCAGCCCAAGCGGCGACATACTTCACGGGATCGACGCGCTCGTCCAACTCTTGCGCGCGGCACAACTCCGGCAGGCGAACGTAAATGGGGATTTCGCCGTCACCCTTGTCGTCCGAGGCGCGGAAATGCGCCAGAAAGCGGAGCACCGTGGTCTTGCCGCCCCCCGGATTTCCCAGCAGCACCACGCGGTCGTGCGTTCGGATGCACTGCGTGGCAGGCATAGGCTGACCGGGACCGCGCTGCTGAGGCGGCGAGAAGGGCCCTTCCGGGAAGCAGTCGTCATCGCGCTGCGACGCTTCCGGCAAGTCAAGGTCTTCACGGACGTCGAGGTCCACAAACACATCCTCAATCGCCAGCTTCTGAAGCCCCGGCATCCCGATCCCGCGAAAATCGAGTTCCGCGTGCTCCCTGCCGACCAACTCCCTGAACGACTCCAATTCGCCCCCCGGGGCAAGCTGCACCACATCGATTTGGAGCGCCCGAGCGAGCCGTTTGAGGGTGCCCTCACGCACCCGGGCCTGATCGCTCGCGAGCAGTCGACTGAGCTGGGCTCTCGACACACCGGACGACTTCGCAAGTTCAGACTGTGTAATGCCTTGCGCGCTAATGGCAGACCTGAGACGTGCTACGTCGAGCGTAGTGATCATCCTTTTCCCTCGGAGTGGCAAGCCGCTTATACAACAATCATATCACCGGCGCCTCATTTGTCAAGCAATATTATGTGCATAGACATCCAGAACGAGGCGCGCTCTGGGAAAAGGTGGCATTCTGCTTTCTTGCGGAAGAAGAGGGGGCGCAGCTCTTCTCGGGCCCTGCTACTGCGACCATGGGAGCATGGGCGGATCGACGCGGCCGGGTCAGATGTCGCACAGCCTCACCGCGTAGCGCAGGGCGGCGAGCTTGTCGGGCCAGGTGGGGATGAACTCCTGGGAGACGAGGCCGGTGTAGCCGGTATCGAGGATGGTTCGCAGGATGGCCGGGTAGTAGAGCTCCTGGGTCTCGTCCGGCTCGTTGCGACCGGGCACGCCCGCCACGTGGTAGTGGCCGATGTAGTCCTGGTACTGCCGGATCCGGCGGATCACGTCGCCGTTCATCACCTGGACGTGGTAGACGTCGAACAGGAGCTTCATTCTCGGGGAATCGACCCGCTTGATCAGGTCGATGCAGAGGTCGACGTCGTCGCCGAAGTAGCCCGGGTGGCCCTTCATGGGGTGCGAATCGTCGCGGGTGTTGAGGATCTCCAGGCAGAGGTTGACCTTCTTCTGTTCCGCGTAGCCGATGACCTGCTTCCAGCAGTCGACGCAGTTCCGGGCGCCCTGTTCGTCGGCGACGCCCTTTTCGCGCATCCCCGTGAACGTGATCACCTGGCCGGTGTCGCACTCGACGGCCGCGTCGATCCCCTCGCGGAGCTTCTCGACGCAGAAGGCGTGGTTGTCGCGGCTGAACGGCCCCCGCGTGAACCCGTGGCCGCCGGCCATGGTCAGCTTCATGCCGAGCTTGCGCAACGTCGGGTAGTGCTGTTTGCCGACGTCCATCGCCGGCACGCCCATGCGGTGGCACGCTTCGATCAACGCTTCGGTGGGCATCGGATTGAAACACCATCCGTAGACCGACTGCTTGATGCGGCCGTTCTGGATGCGGTAGTCTTCCGGCGGGATATCCGGCTTCGGAGGGGCGGGGGCTGCCGAGCTTGCGTCTGCGCAGAGGCCGGTGCCGGCGCAAGCCGCCGCGGCGCCGGTCACAAAAGCGCGTCGCGAAAGGACGCCGGTTCGTGCGCGGTGGGTTCGCATGACGAGTCCTCCTGTCAGTTTCGACCTGGGATCGGTTCGCTGAATCGGGTCTGACGATCGTGACACACCGTCCGACGTTGGCTCCTGTCGGCTTGCCGACGCTATCGTACAGACGAGCATAGACGGCGGCGCCGGCCGTGTAAAGCGCGGAGGACGCGACGAGTCGTCGACTTCCACTGCGAGCCGACCGCCGGGGCATTCAGCGGCGGGCCTCGGGCGAGCCGGAGCGGGCGGAACGGCGACGAGGGGCTTCCGCTTCTTTCTCTACGGCCTCACGCTCGCCCAGGAAGACGTCCATTCCCACGGGCGAGGCGGCGCGGTAGATCTCGTCCATCGCGTCCAGGAAGTTCGCCTCGGCCCGCCAGAACGGGAAGGCCCCCAGCCGCTTGGGCAGGGCGGCGGAAACCGGTGGAACGCGGACTTCGCCGAGGGCGCTTTGGGCAGTCGTCGCCGCGTCCCAAAACGCCCCGGGGTCGGAAGGGAGCGGCTCCGCGGCCGGTGGAGCTTCTTCCGTTTCCTCTTCGGGCGGGGCAACCTGCCGCTTCCCGCCCGCTTTCTTCGCGGCGCCCGGCTCGCTGCCGATCAGCTTCACCAGCTCGTCGCGTTCCATTCCGCGGAGCCGGAAGATGAGGAACGGGTCGCGATCGAACTCCTCGCCCAACAGATAATACACGGCGGCGATGTGCTTGCAGGGGTTGGACCAGTCGGGGCAGGAGCAGTCGGTGCGGAGATCGCGGTGCTTTGCGGGGAACAAGGAGAGCCCCACGCCCTCGAAGGCCGTCTCGACGTCCTGCGGCATCTCTCCGGCCAGCAGCTTGGCGGCGAACACGGCCTGGGCGGAAAACGCCTCGGCCAGTCGCTTCCAGTCGGGCTTCGACAGGGTCTTCACCTCAATTCTCACCTTGTACGGCGTGCTCCGCGAGCCTTGGACGCTGGCGGCCACGGTTCCCTTGCCGACGTCGACGGAGAGCACCTGTCCTTTGCGGGCGTAGGAGCGTCCGCGTCCGAGCCGGGCGCCGATGTCGAAGCTTTCGAGCACCTCGATCCAGCGCTTGGCCCACCAGCTCGTGCCGAACGAGCCCCGCTTCGACTGGGCCTTGATCCCGCCGGTCGCTTTGCGGGGCTTGGAAGGCGGGAAGTAGCCGTACCCGAAGTCGTCGTAGCCGTAGCGTCGTCGTCGCCGGGCCATGTGGGTGGTCCCTTCAAAACGGGATGTCGGAAGGTGCCGTCCCGTCCGACGCGAAATCGTCGCCGGTATCGGGGGGCGGCTCGTGGACGTGTTTCGTTTCGGTATCGGCCGGCGGCTCTTGCGGCGGGCGGAGTTTCTTCTCGGCCGCCTTCTTCTGCTGCTTTTTCTTCTCGTAGAGCTCGCGGATCCAGTATCTCACGGGCGCCTTCCACGGCTGGCTGGGGCTGGGGATGTTCTTGATCAGCGAGCGGGGCGAGATGCCAAGCTCCTTCGCCATCTCGGCGTCCTGCTGATTGAGCCGACAGAGCCGCTTCGCTTCGGCCCAGTCGGTCTGCCGTTTGCCGCGGCCGGGTTTCTCGTCTTTCTTCTTGCTCATGGCATGCGTGTAGGATTGGTGCTTGAAATAGAACGGTGATAGCGGTCGTTCGGAGTCTTCGCCTGAGAACGGCGGGGTTGGCAGGCTCTGCCCGGCGCTTGCAGGGTGCACCGGAGCTTGCTTCTCGTGTGCTGCTTGGGGGCGAGGCGGAGCCTCGCGTTAGGGCGTTCCCAGGCAGAGCCCGGGAACGAGGGGAGGCTGGCCGTCGCGTCGCTTGATTCGTTGCCGATAGTCATGCCCCCACCGCCTCCTTGCCGAGCGCGAACACTTCCTTGAGCTCCCGGTTGGACAACTTGGTCAACCACGCTTCGCCCGTGCCGACCACGTCTTCGGCGACGCCTTTCTTGCGTTCGATCATCTCGTCGATCTTCTCTTCCAGGGTCCCGGCGCAGAGGAACTTGTGGACCTGGACGTTTCGGGTCTGGCCGATGCGGAAGGCGCGATCGGTGGCCTGGTTCTCCACGGCGGGGTTCCACCAGCGGTCGAAATGGAACACGTGGTTGGCCCCGGTGAGATTCAGGCCGGTGCCGCCCGCCTTGAGCGAGAGGAGGAAGACGGGCGGGCCGTCGTCGGCCTGGAAGCGGTCGACCATTGCGTCGCGCTTGCCCTTGGTCACCCCGCCGTGCAGGAAGAGCACTTCGCGCCCGAACGTCTCCTGGAGGTGCTGCTCGAGGATGTCGCCCATCTCGCGGAACTGCGTGAACACCAGGGCCCGGTCGCCCACCTCGATCAGCTCTTCCAGCATCTCCGTAAGGCGTGCCAGCTTACCCGACCGGCCGGGGATGGCCGAGTGGTCGCCGAGGAGCTGGGCCGGGTGGTTGCAGACCTGCTTGAGCTTGGAGAGGGTGCCGAGGATGACGCCCTTGCGTTGGATGCCGTCGTCGTCGGTCTCCCCCAGGGCCCTTTCGGCTTCCTTGACCACCGCCGCGTAGAGCGAGGCCTGCTCCTTGGTGAGGGTGCAGTAGACCTTCATCTCCAGCTTCTCGGGCAGGTCGGAGATGATCTTCTTGTCGGTCTTCAGGCGGCGGAGGATGAAGGGGCCGGTGATTCGCTTCAGCCGGGCGACGGCGTCCGGATCGCGCCCGGCCTGAATGGGGACGAAGAACGTCCGCTTGAAGGCCGCCTGCGTGCCCAACAGGCCCGGGTTCAGAAACTCCATGATCGACCAGAGGTCGCCGACGTGGTTTTCGACCGGCGTGCCGGTCAGCGCGACGCGATAATCGGCGTCCAGCGACCGGGCGGCCCGGGCCTGCTTGGTCTCGGGGTTTTTGACGTTCTGGGCCTCGTCGAGCACCACGCCCGCCCACGCCACCTTGGCCAGGTACTCCAGGTCGCGGTGCAGCAGGGCGTAGCTGGAGACGACGATCGCCTGCTCGGCGGCCGCTTCGACGAACGCCGCCTGCTTCGCCCGCTTGATCCCGTGATGGACCATCACGGGCAACTCGGGGGTGAACCGGGCCGCTTCCTTCTGCCAGTTGCCCACGACCGACGTGGGGCAGATCAGCAGCACGGGGCGTTTGGGGCGGAGGTGCCAGTCCCGCTGGATCAGGACGAGCGTTTGGATCGTCTTGCCCAGGCCCATGTCGTCGGCCAGGCACGCCCCCAGGCCCCACTGGCGCAGAAAGGCCAGCCAGGAGTAGCCCCGCAACTGATAGGGCCGGAGCGTTCCCTGGAACCCATCCGGGGCCGACTGCTCTTCCAGGGCCGCGTCGCCCTCCAACTGTCCGATCAGCTTGCCGACCCAGCCGGTGGCCTTCACGCCCTCGAAGCCGAGCCCGCCGGGCGGCGCCGCGGCGCCGACCGCCATCTGGACCACCTCTCGAGCGCTGACCTCCTTGTCGGCATTCTTCTTCCAGTAGTCCAGGGCCGCGTGGATCTGTTCGGCGCTGACCTCCACCCACTGGCCGCGGACCCGGACCAGGGGCTGTTTCGCCTGGGCCAGCCGCTCCAGCTCCCGGGGGTCGATCTTCTCGCCGCCCAGCGCCACTTCCCAGTCGAACTTGACCATCTCGTCCAGCGACAGGCCGCTCCCGCCCTGCATCTGTGGGCTCTTGACCGTGGCTCGAACGCTCAGACGCTGCTTTGTGCCCGTCCGCGTCCACCAGGAGGGAAGCATCACGCCGAAGCCGGACTGCTCCAACGCGATGGCCCTCTCGGTGAGGAACTCGTAGGCGGCCGTGGCATCGAGCCCGTAGCCGGCCGGTCGGGCCGACTTGAGGCTCGCCTCAATCCGCGGGCAAATCCCGGAAGCCTGGCCGAGCGAAGAGAGGAGGTACTCCTGCGGCTGGAACCCTCGGCGATTGAGCACCGAAGCCTTGCGCCCGCGAGACTGCCACGCGTCGGCCACGGGAACCAAGAGACTCGGATCATCCGCCGCCTGAAGCAGGTAGCGGACGTACCACCCGTTGTCCTGCACGCCGGACGGAACGTCTCCGTTGGCGGGCGTCTCGTCATCTCCATCGGGCGGCTCTTCCAAACGGAAGCAGAGGCGAAACGGCGAGGCCGTGGAGACCGCAATGGGGCGCCGCCACCGGCGGGCCTGTTCGGCGAACTTCGCCAGCTCGGACGGCTCGCCCTGCATCGTCCCGTCGCCGTGCCGCAGTGCGTAGAGCCACTGATCGTGGATGCTGTCGAAGCGCGGAGACTCCGCTCGCCGGGCGCGGCGACGCGCCTTCTCAGCGGCTCGCTCGGGCAGCGAGGAGCGAACCAGCTCGTCCACCATACGAGCGGCAAACCGCTTCAGCAGGTCGATCGCCGCGGTTTCGGGCGGTGCGGTCGTCTCGGGGGCCGACATCGCCCGGGCCGCCCCCGGCATTCGGCGGGCCATGTCGGCCAGCCGCTCCGCATCGGCCGCGGCAAAGACCGGCTCCCAACATGCGCGGTGGGCCCCGTTCTGTTCGGTGACTCCGGGCAGGAACTGCTGCCGGGCGACGAGCGAGGCGGCCAGGCGCAAGGCTCCTGCCCAGAAGGCCAGGTCCCGGCCGACCAGAACGCCGGGCGCGAGCGTCGGCCGATCGGCCACTCCACAGAGCAAATCGACCGTCGCCGCCGGCTCCAGCGGCAACGTGGTGACCGTCCAGGAGGACAACTTGGGCCTTGCGCGGCTAGCGGGGACTTCCGCCACCAAAGGGCTCGACGGAACCGGCACGGCACCGCGGGCTGGAACCCAAATCAGCATGGGCCGCGATTGGGCCTTCCGGGGCTTGTCTCCCAGAGGAGCCGCCCGGAGCGCAGCGGCCAACTCATCCCAACCGGCCCCGTAAGGTAGGTCGATCGGACGAGGGGACTTTGGCGGTCGCCCTCTTCCCGCATTGGCAGGCGAGACGCCCTTGCCGGACACTTCCGCCCAAAGCCACAGGTCGTCGCCGAAAGCGGCCGCGTGCAGAACGATCATCGCTCGGCCTCCCTCCGTGTGCCTCGAACGTTCCAGAAATACGACCGAACCCTTCCAATGTACCGTTGCCGGCCGAAGACGGGAAGCACGTTTCCGGCGATCCGCCGAGGAGGTGACGGGGTGACGGGGTAACGGGGTGACAAGGTGAAGCGACTTCCGCGACGACCCCTCACGCCCTCACCCCGTCACTTTGTCACCGCCTAACCGGACGCAGCGCCCCATTGCTCAGGCGATCTTGCCCCGCATGTCTTCCCGAATCGGGTAGAAGACGTCGATCGCCCGCATCGGGCGGTCGCCGGCGATCACCTTGTGGGCAACGCCGCCGGGGAGGCGCCACATCTGGCCGGCGCGGACGTGGAACGATTTGCCCTCGATGATGAACTCGGCTTCCCCTTCCACCATGTAGCCGATCTGCTCGTGGGGATGGCTGTGCTCGTCGATGACCGCGTGCGGCTCCATGTCGACCACCGAGAGCGTCATCTTCTCGGCCTCCATGGCGTGCATCTCGACGCCCGCAAACGGGTTCCTCCGGACACAGTCGTCCCAGTTGACGATGAACGGGAACATGGTCGGCAGCCTCCCGGCTAGGATGAGGTTGGCACTGAGCAAGGGGAGTCTATTGTACCGTCTGCGAGCCCGCTACCCAACGCGGGGCCTCCCTTGTGAAGCCGCGACCGGGAGTGGAGAATACGCGGCATGTCGGACTCTTCGACCGAGGAAACGAAACAGCCTCCGCAGGCGGCCAGGTACCAGCCGCTGGTGATCGTGCTGGTGGCCGTTTGCGCGGGCATCGTGGCCGATCGCGCAGGAGGAGTGCCCGTCGGCGCGTGGTCGGGGGCGGCCGGCGTGGCGTGGGTCGCGTGGGCGGCCTCGTGGCGACGCGGGCGGGATCGGACGGCCGGGCTGGTGCTGTTGGCGTCGGTTGCCGCGTGCGGCGGTCTTTGGCACCATCTCCAGTGGAATCGGTTCGCCCCGGATGACCTGGGGTGCTACGCCCGAAGGGAGCGGCAGCCGGTCTGCGTCGAGGCGATCGCGCTGGGAGGGCCGCGACGCGTGCCGGCACCGGAGTTCAATCCGATGCGAATCATCCCTCCGTTCGATCGCACCCAGGTCGAGCTGAAGGTGACCGGCATCCGCGACCGGGCACGCTGGCGATCCGCGTCCGGCCGGGTCCGGCTGGCGGTCGACGGCCACCTCTTGGGCATCCGGGCGGGGGATCGGCTGCGGATCTTTGGGCAGTTGTCCGCGACCCGTCCGCCGCACAACCCGGGCGACTTCGATTCCGCCGCGCACCATCGGGCCGATCGCCGGCTCAGCCTGTTGGGGAGCGATTATCCCGAGTGCGTGAGCGTGGCTCGCCGGGGCAACTCCCTCAGCACGCGCCGTTGGATTGAAAACGTGAGGACGGCCGGGCGAGGGCTTCTGCGGAGGCACCTCGACGAGCGCCGCGCCGCGCTGGCAGCCACCGTGCTCTTGGGCGCCCGGGAGGAGATCACCGAGGCAGAAGTGCAGGCGTTCATGGAGACGGGCACGGTTCATTTGCTGGCGATCTCGGGCTTGCACGTGGGGATCGTGGCGGGGGCCTTGTTTCTAAGCCTGCGGCTGGTTTTCGTGCCCCGGAGGCGCGCCGTAATTCTCGTGGCCGCGGCAATCGTGTTCTACACGTTGCTCACCGACGCGCGACCTCCGGCCGTTCGGGCGATGATCTTGGTGCTGGCCTTCTGCGCGTCGACGTACCTCGGGCGCCCTCAGTTGGCGTTCAACTCGCTGGCGGCCGCGGCGCTGGTCGTGTTGGCGCTGAGCCCGGCCGACCTGTTCCGCACCGGGGTTCACTTGTCGTTCGTCTGCGTCGCGGGTCTGATGTGGTTTGCGCCGCGGTGGTTCGCGACGGGAAGTGGACAGGACGTCATCGAGAGGCTATTGGCCAAACAGCAAACGTTGGCGTCGCGGATCGGATGGATGTGCTGGCGCAGCCTTCGTCGTCTGACGCTCGTCGGCGCAATGATGTGGGTGTTGACCCTGCCCTTGGTCATGGCACGCTTCCATCTTTTCGCGCCGGCGGGCGTGGTGTTGAACACGGTCCTATGGCTTCCGATGGGCGTTGCCCTGGTCAGCGGCTTCGGGGTGCTGCTGTTGGGGTGGCTTGTGCCGCCGTTGGCGGCGGTGTTCGGGTGGTGCTGCAACGGGTCGCTTTGGTTTCTGGAGTCGGGTGTCCAGACGGTGCGAGACGTGCCGTGCAGTCACTTCTGGGTGCCGGGCCCGGCCGACTGGTGGCTTTGGGGGTTTTATGGTGGATTGGGGCTTTTGGCCGCATTTCCCGCGATTCGGCCGCCGCGGCGTTGGTGCCTGGCGCTGTTGGCCGGATGGATTGCGGTTGGATTCATCCCATCGATGGCGCGTAGCCATGCGGCTCGCCTGGAGTGCACGTTCTTGTCGGTCGGCCATGGCTGCTCGACACTGTTGGAGTTGCCTTCCGGTCAGACGATGCTGTACGACGCCGGGTGCCTTGCCTCGCCGGAGATCGGGGCGCGGTCGGTCGCCGCGTCGCTCTGGTCGCGGGGGATCACGCACCTGGACGCCGTGATCCTGTCCCACGCGGACGCCGACCACTACAACCTGCTGCCCGACCTGCTGGAGCGGTTCTCGGTGGGCGTGGTCTATGTGTCGCCGGTGATGTTCGATTACGAAAACCGGGCGATCCTTGCCCTCCGAGAAGCGATCCGCGAGGCGGAGGTCCCGGTGCGAGAGATCTCTGCCGGGGACAGGCTCTGGGGCGGGGAGGGCTGTCGGATCGAGGCCCTGCACCCGCCCCGGCGGGGCGTGATCGGCGAGGACAACGCCAACAGCATCGTGTTGGCGATCGAGTATCGAGGGCGCCGGATCCTCATTCCGGGCGATCTCGAATCCCCGGGCCTGGACGACGTGTTGGCTGAAGAGCCCTGGGACTGCGATGTCCTGCTGGCCCCGCACCACGGGAGTCGAAGCAGCAACCCCCCCGGGTTAGCCATGTGGTGTCGGCCCGAATGGGTCGTTGTCAGCGGCAGCCTCGACTCCTACCAGCCGGAGACCGCCGCCAACTACCGCGAGGCGGGAGCGCAAGTGCTTATCACGGGCGAGGTTGGGGCGATCCGTTGTGCTATCGACACGAAGGGGCTCCGCACGGAGGGGATCTCGCGGCGCCGGACGGGGCCCCGAGATACCCCAGATCCCCCAAATTGACGATATTATTACGCGGCGCGTAGACCGGTAGTCTGCGAAGCGGGCAGTTACTACAATTACGCATCGGACCGCGCAATCCGGAACCCCCGTTGCAAAGAAATCAATAGATGATACACTTACGACCTTAGTGAGTTGGTATTACAGGAATATGGATGAAGTTCTAGGAGACATGGTAGGAGGAGCGTGCTTCGGCAGGGAGGCATGAGAAGCCGGCTCGACTGGAGGAATCGCGGTAGCAGATGACTGTCACGAAAGAGCGGAAACAGGAGCTGATTGAGCAGTTCAGACGCAGTGGGGATGACACCGGCTCCGCAGAAGTGCAGATCGCCATTCTCACGACCCGGGTCAATGGGCTGACTCAACATTTGCGGTCTCACAAGAAGGATTTCGCCGGCAGGCGGGGTCTTCTGATGTTGGTGAGTCGGCGTCGCCGGTTGCTCGACTACCTCAAAAGGGTGGACCCGCAACGCTACCTCGACATCATTCGGCGCCTCAACATCCGCAAGTAGTGCGCTACTCTTCTGTCGCTCCCGAGGCCGGCTCGGTGCGTGTCGTGACGTTCGCTCTCGCGATCTTCCGGCAGTCACTGGCACCGGCTCTCGTCTACTCCGTATGGGGCACGACACCCCTTCTCGTCGATGGCGACCGGGTCGCCTCCTCTTTCGGTCTCGGCTAGGACTAGAACCAGTAGGTGAAGGTAGGGAAGAACATTGAAAGTGCGCATTGAGAAACAGATTGGAGCGGAGACTCTTTGGATCGAGACCGGAGAGCTGGCAAAACTAGCGGCGGGCAGTTGCCTGGTGGGTTACCGAGACACGGTTGTCCTTTGTGCTGCGGCCACCGGCCCGCCACGGCTGGGAATCGACTTCTTTCCGTTGACTTGTGACTATCGAGAGCGGGTAGCGGCAGCCGGAAAATTCCCCGGCGGGTTCCTCAAGCGCGAGGGTCGGCCCACGCTCAAGGAGACCCTCACCTCGCGGCTGATCGACCGTCCCATCCGCCCCCTGTTCACCGAGCCGTTTTGCGACGAAGTGCAGGTCCAGGCCCTGGTGCTGGCCAGCGACCGGCAGACCGACGGCGACGTGTTGGCCATGAACGGGGCCTCGGTGGCTTTGTGTGTCTCCCCCATGCCGTTTGAAGGGCCTATCGGCTCGGTCCGGCTCGGGTACGTCGACGGGGAGTTCGTTCCGTTCCCCACCCACGCGCAGTTGGACCATAGCGATCTGGACCTGATCGTGTCGGGCTCCAAAGACGCCATCTTGATGATCGAGGGATTCGCCCGGGAAATGCCCGAGGACAAGATGGCCGAGGCGATCATGACGGCCCACGGGTACATTCGGGAGATCTGCGAGCTCCAGTTGGAGATGATCGAGAAGGTCAACCCCGAGAAGGCTCCCCTCGAGGTCCCCGAGCCCGACGGTCTTCTCGATCGGCTCAAGGAGCAATATGGCAGCGCGTTCCGTGAGGCCAAGCAGACGGAAGGGAAGCAGGCCCGGTCCGAAGCCTGTCGGACGCTCAAGGAGAAGGTCGTCGCCGAATTGATCCCCGACCCGGAAGCCGAGGATGCGATCGAGCGGGGAGCACTGAGCAAGGCGTGGCACGAGTTGGAGGGCCACGTGGTGCGAGAGCTGATCCTATCGGGCAAGCGGGCCGACGGCCGCGCCAACGAAGAGATTCGCGAGATCGCTTGCCGGGTCGACGTCCTGCCCCGCGTGCACGGGTCGGCCCTGTTCCAGCGGGGTGAGACGCAGGCGATGATCACGGTGACGCTGGGCACCACGCGGGACGAGCAGCGGGTGGACGGCCTGGTCGAGGAGTACACCAAGAAGTTCATGCTCGACTACTACTTCCCGCCCTTCTCGGTAGGGGAGTGCCGGCCGATCCGCGGACCGGGCCGCCGCGAGTTCGGCCACGGGGCCCTGGCCGAGCGGAGCGTCAACCCGGTTCTCCCCGGCCCCGACGAGTTCCCTTACACGATTCGCATCATCTCCGACATCCTCGAGTCGAACGGCTCCAGCTCCATGGCCAGTGTCTGTGGGGCCACGCTGGCGTTGATGGCCGCCGGCGTGCCGATCAGCAACCCGGTGGCCGGGATCTCCGTGGGCCTGGTCAAGGAGGGTGACCGGTGGGTCCTGTTGACCGATATCCTCGGCGATGAGGACCACTTCGGCGACATGGATTTCAAGATCGCCGGGACCCAGAACGGGATCACGGGCATTCAACTCGACCTGAAGACCGACGGGATCAGTGAGGAAATCCTCCGCGCCACGTTGGCGCGATCGCGGGAAGCTCGAATCGAGATCCTGCGGACGATGCTCACGGCCATCTCGCGGCCGCGGGAAGAGATCTCTTCGTGGGCCCCGCGTCTGCTTCGAACCCACATCGACCCGGAGAAGATCGGCCTGCTGATCGGCCCGGGAGGAAAGACCATTCGCGCCATCCAGGAACGTACGGGCGCGGTGATCGAGGTCGACGACGACGGCACGGTGACCGTCGCCTCGGACGACGCGGAGGGGGCCCAGCAAGCCCTGGCGGACGTGGAGGCCCTGACCGCCTCGGTCGAGGTCGGCAAGATCTACGAGGGCCGGGTGACCAGCGTCAAGGATTTCGGGGCGTTCATCGAGATCCTGCCGGGCAAGGACGGCCTGTGTCACATCAGCGAGCTGTCCGACGGCTACGTGACCAGCGTGTCCGAAGTCTGCAAGGTCGGCGACGTGATGAAGGTCAAAGTGATCTCCATCGACGACCAGGACCGGGTGAAGCTTAGCCGCAAGATCGCCATGAAGGAGTTGGCGGCTCAGCAGTAGGCGGTTCCCGTCGGTTTTCGCAGAACCAAGCGACACGAAGGCGCCCGGAACGCGAGGCCCTTCGTGTCGCCGGCAGTTGCGCGCCACCAATAGGGCGATCAAGGTTCGGGTGATGACCCCATCGGCCGATTCCACGAGCGACGTCAACCAGAAGCTGGTCGACCAATACACCGAGATCGCCCGGCTGGCCGGCGGATTGGCCCACGAGATCAAGAACCCGCTCTCCACCATCCGCCTGAACATGGAGCTGTTGGCCGAGGATTTCAGCGAGTCGGACAACCCTCGCGACCGCCGGGCGCTGTCCAAGGTGCAGGTGGTCCAGCGGGAATGTCAGCGGCTCGAGAAGCTCCTGGACAACTTCCTCGACTTCGCCAAGGTCCGCCGGCCGAAGCGGAAGCCCACCAACCTCAACGACCAGGTCCGAGAGGTCCTCG
>Ga0307378_10002694_pt1 | contig 26755 bp, 33 predicted proteins | sample UN1MG_FD_202238 | JGI IMG/M metagenome (GOLD analysis project Ga0307378, IMG submission 202238) | Soil microbial communities from Risofladan, Vaasa, Finland - UN-1 | ecosystem: Environmental > Terrestrial > Soil > Coastal area > Acid sulfate soil | place: Finland: Risofladan, Vaasa | collected...
ACAAGGATCTCAGCGAGACGATCGAGGCGGGGATCGTCCATCGGCCCTCTCTTTCAGAGACGTCGGCGCTTCATCAAGCCGAGCTGCCGCGACTCAACAAATGGGTACCTAATAGTCTACTCCAAGCAATCGTTTCCCGCCAGCATAGGTTGAAACAATCTGTTCACTTTGACGCGGCTGCTGGATACCGATGGTCACTCTGGCTACCGTTGGTTGCCAGGGTTGTGTAATTTAGGAATGTAGCCCATAACGACTGAGTATAACGACTGAGCTCACCTGCATTTTGTAGCGTAGCAGAAAAATGTCAGTTGGAACAATTTGTTATGCCGTCTTTATCAGAGTTTCATAAAAGATTCTCCTTAAAATAGAACTCCAAAGTGTCGATTTATCATTTCCAAATAGTTATATTTTGCATAAAAAATGGAAATATGCTGATAATCTCATATTTATTTATACCTATGTTCTTTAGTATCTTTTTTATCTCATAAGGCCTGTAGGAGGCTCTTACAGATTTTAAAAACCCATTTTGCTTGGGTATCCAATATAGCCACGCTACTCTTTTCAAATCATAAATCATCAATACACCATCATCATTTAGTAATCTCAGTAAATTATTAATCACTTTTTTTGGATTTTTCCAATGGTGTAAAGAAAATGTAGAATAGATTAAGTCATACTTTCCTAGCTTTTGCAAAACACTTTCATCCTCAATATTTGCCGCAATAAATTGTATTTGCGAATTTAGTTTTTTTGTATCAATGCTTTCGTTCGCAACTGAAACCATATCTGACGAAATTTCTACGGCTGTAATATTTACATCTTTATTGTTTTCTGCAATTATTGCTGACAATATTCCAGAACCCGCACCAATTTCTAAGTAACTTCCCTTAATATTGAAAGTATTTAGTTTATTCAAAAATCCTCTAAATCTCATTTTTGATGATTTTTCAGATTCTTCTGCATATTTTCTCGCATTTTTAATACCAGAAAAATATTCTTCTTGGTGACCTTCAACAATTCTTTTAAACATATTCCTTCCTTTCTAAGACAGTCTTTAACTTAGCATAACGAAAAGCTGACTTACACCCTCGTACCGACCGAAGGGATCGAGAGAGCCTCAAGTTAAGCGAAATGTTCGACAGATTCTTATCCTCCGGCTTCGGGTAAAGGTCCCCAACATCAATCTAGACCAGTAGTTCTCCTCGGAATACCGTAATAGCCTTACCACACAGAAGTACCTTGTCTTGGCTTAACCGGCAGCGGATGACTCCTGTTCTTCTAGATGCTTGAAATCCGGTCAGTTCATTTTTCCTCATTTTCTCAGCCCAAAAGGGTGTCAGATAGCAATGCGCTGATCCTGTAACTGGATCCTCATCTATCCCTACAGCGGGAGCAAAGAATCTTGATACAAAATCGTAGTCTTTGGCAGTTGCTATGCTAGTTACAATTATAGCTCGAGCATCAGTTTCGGAAAGTAATCGAAAATTAGGTTGTAGTTCATATACTTCCTGGTCCGATTCAACCTCCACTAGATACAGATTGCCAGTCTGTGTCACATATTTCCCGGTATACTTGGGGTTGATGCCGAGTGCTTTTGATAATTTCGGATCGGTGTCAACTTGTTCGACTTTTCGCGAAGGAAAGACCATTTCTATCCAATCTGCATGTTTTGTTGCTTTAAGAATGCCGCTTTTTGTATGGAAAAGCGCCTGTTCTTCGGTTTTGAGTATCGATTCTTCCCATAAGATGTGTGCGCTTGCTAATGTGGCATGGCCGCAGAGACTGACTTCAGTAGTTGGGGTGAACCATCTCAATTGAAAAGCAGAATTGGCTCTTTCCTTTAATAGGAATGCTGTTTCTGATAGATTCATTTCCGCCGCAATACCCTGCATCCAGCTAACCGGCCGTTCTCTGTCGATTAGGCACACACCGGCTGGATTGCCTTTGAATGGGTTATCGGTGAAAGCGTCAACTTGAAATATATTCATATATTTTGTGTTCATCCTTTTGTGTAAAATGCGTTGATTAACATAAAAATAGCTGCAATCCAATTCGTATAAGCAAATAATTGTTTAAGATGTTTAGGTTTTGTTTTCATTGCAATTTTTCCACCTATTACTCCTCCAAAAACAGTGATAAAAGCGAGTGGTATGGCCCAAGATGGATTAAAATCTCCTTGAATTGCGTGACCCAAAAATCCCAAAAAAGCGGTTGCGGTTATTAAGGTAGATGCAGTACCAACAGCTATATGCATTGGAACACCACATGCTAATACCATCAATGGAACTAAAAAAGATCCACCCGATACTCCCACCATACCCGATGCAAAACCTGTCAAAATTGTTACCGGTAATGCAATCCACAGATTTATGCTATGGATTTCACTACCTAATTTTAAATTCAGGATTCCAAAATACCGTTCCTTATTTATATTTTTTTTCTCTAAAACCGGAATGAGCATTATTACCCCTGCTATCACCAGCATAACAGCAAATATTAGTTTCAATGAAAAGCCACTGAACAAATAAGAAAAATAGCCTCCTGCCAATGCAGAAAGAGCTGTAGAAGGCCCAATCAGTGCGGCCAATGACCAAGATACTGATCTATTTTTTTGGAAAATTATCATCGCTGCAACAGATGCAAAAAATAGAATAAACTGACCCGTTGTAGCCGCCTGGTGCATGGGTACATTGGCCATTGCCAAAATTACAACATAGAAATTCCCCCCTCCCTTGCCTACCATGGTCATAGCAATAGCCACAATGAAAATAAGGGATCCTACGATAATCAAATTTGTCATCTAGAAATACCTCATTATTCTTTTCTTTGAATGACTTTAAATACTTTACCAGGCTGTAGTAATGCGTCTGTTAATGTCAAATATCCACCTTCTACTATGCGGACATCCGAAAATACTTTTGACAATAAATAGGCATAGACAATAGCAGACCGTACATTTGTAGGGCAGAAAAGCAAACCTATGGCTAGACGGCGATTGGACCAACTCCTTCCCGTTAACCATTTCATGATCGCTTTCACCGTGCCTGCTGTATTCCGTGATTTCCTCCGTTCTCACAAACTCTTCGCCTGTACCACTCTGTTCATGGCATCCTCGCAAACATTAAAACGACTGGGCTCTGAATCAACTTATTTTGAAGGGAACATCCCCGGGTTCTTCGGTGTGCTGCACACCTGGAGCAGGCAAATGCAATTTCATCCGCATATCCATTACATCCGCCCAGGCGGTGCGTTCTCTTCGAAAGATCACTCCTGGCACCCATCGTCACAAGAATTTTATCTGCCGGTCCGAATCATGTCGAAGATTGTCAAATCACTCTTTTTCAAAGCGATGAACAGAGCTAACCTTCTACACCTGATTCCTTTCGATGCCTGGAAACAGGACTGGAACGTCAACTCCCGGGCGGTAGCAAACGGCGTCCTTGTTCAATCGCGGGTCAGCCGGACATAGGCTGCCGCTCATTCCGGGGACCCGCGTGCGCTGACGACCATTTCCATTAGGGTTCGGATTTCCGACCATTTGCTATCGAAATGCCGATCAGTATCAACGCGGTGAACGAGTACGAGCTTTTGAGCTGGCAAGACCGCCAGAAGATGAACGCCGAGCCCAGTGTGGTAGAAACCGTGCCCCAACCCGGCCTCTTCCGGGATGATCCTCCACAAATAGCCATAGGGGTCGCCTCCGTGGTTTTCTACGGGATAAATTGCCGTGCTTTCCAGGATCCATTCCTCGGGCACTATCTGCTCGCCATTCCATTTACCGTAATCCTGATATAGGAGTCCGAAACGTGCCATGTCGCGTGTGGACATTCGGAAAAAATATGCAGGATGTTCGGACTTGGACCGTTCAAACACGTAAGCGCAATCGGCCGGGGAAAAGTCCACCATACCAATCCGTTTGGCGATGTCCTCGTTGAACGCGCCAAAGATACGTTTGCCGGTTGTCTGTTCGAAGATCGTGCCGAGAGTGTTGAAGTCCCAATTGTTGTAGTAGAAAAACGTTCCGGGAAGGTGGCTGCCCCGTGCCGGCCGTGCGTCGATCATGGTCTGGTGTTCTCCGGCGGCCTCGTGATAGACGCCTGACCGTGATAAAAGCAGATCACGGATCGTGGCCTGTTTTTCGGTAGGGGTGATTGACGGTGGGATGTCGTCGATGTTCAGCTCCTCCAGGGTTGTATCTATGTCGATGACGCCCTTCTCAACGTAGATGCCATACAACGCGCCGAGAAACGGTTTGCGGATCGAATGGCACATGTACTTGTGCGTGGTGTCCCCGAATGAAAATACAACCTGACCGTCGTCCAACACCAACACAGCCGCAGAGCCGATCTCTTTGGCATAGGCCGCCGCAGTGTCAAGCTTTTCTTTCGACCATGAAGGGTTGCGCTGGCTGGATGATCCTGACGTGCTGTGTGAAGGCGAAGACTTGGAACATGTCAACAGGACCGACATAACAGAAACCGACAAAAGTATCAGGGCTCTACGCACCAAGGGTACCTTTCCCCAGGATGTCCATGGCGACTTGTCGGGCCGAATCGGGTACGAAGAGTCTGACCCGCTGAATAAACGTTTGCCCCACCGCCAATCCACCGCAGTCATCAGACCAGATGGCCACGCTGATGCCGTGTTTCTCAAGAAGGTTTTTGGTCAACTCCGCTTGAGGATGATTTGTGAACTCCGCTACCATTGACCAATTGGCTGTTTCATCCGCCATGTGATTTATACATTGAATTAATAAAGCATAATTCAACCGCTTCGGACTGTGCCCACGTGTTTTGAAGATAACCCGACAGATGAAACACAAAGCAAAGCTCGGTAGCCGCGCCGATTCAACCTGCTATCTACTACTTTAATACATCCCGAAACGCCGCTCCGCAACAGTTCTCGCGGTCTATTCCAGCGACATGTTGGAACGGCTTTTCTATTTGTTGTTTAATTATCCCTTCGTTACTACTTACCCAGCAGTTAGTCATGCGGCTATCTTTAGTCCGTATGGTTCATATCCTCTCAGCCGAATGTCCATAGTCACGAGTACGATGTCGTTTCTTATACACTGCCACACAATTAGGCGATCAAAAGGGTCTCTGTGATTCTCAATGAATGGCAGCAGATGGGATGTGACAATATCCTCTTCACTAATGTTGAGGACTTTGAACCCGGATTCCCGGGATGCACTAAGTATTTGCTCAGGCGTGGCGCCTTCGAGCTTGAGCTTGCCGATCGAATACTTCAGCGCAATTTCCCAAAAGCAGATTTTGCTTACATACTTTATCGTTTGGGTGTCTGTAAGAATCTCTGTTATGTGTTTCTTGATTTTTGTAGGATCGATAAGCGACCAAAGTAAGTAATGAGTATCAACAAGGTAGTTCACACGCCCACCACCTCTTCGATAGTCATTTCAAAGTCATCTGCGAATTCGCAATTTGCCTTGTTCTTTAGTAGGCCTAGCTTTACGCCGTTCTTTTTCGCGTATTGGGAGAAGGGAATAATAACCGCGATCTTCGTTTTCTTCTTTCCATAAGAAATCACGATTTGTTCACCATTCTTGATGGCCTCGATCACTTCGGAGAAATGGCTCTTCAATTCACCGACAGGCATAGTTTTCATATTACAAATGTATCGCAACAGATTTTTCTTGTCAAGTTGTCAAGAAAAATTACAAGATAGTTCTCGTCGGCGTTCCAACGCCCCGGATGAGCTGCCGATGCGTCCGGCCGCAGGCCGGTTTGGAACGTATTTCTGCTCTGCTTTTACCCCATATTTTTACTTCCAGCAAAAACCGTGACAACAGCAGAGGTCGTCTCAATCCTAAAGGTTAGGCCGTCATTTGTGACGGTTTGAATTGTCTCTTCTAGTAGCTGGTACACAACTTCCGTGCTTGATTTAACATCACCGGACAGCGTTGGGCATTTATTTCTTCTTTTCTTTTTTCAATTTTCGTTTTTCCTTTGGATTAAGCTGGGCCTTTTTCTGTGTTTCCCTTTTACCTTTATCTTTTTTTCCCTTATCACCCATATCTGTTTCTCCTTGCTTGAAAATGACTTGCGCCAAACTGTGGCAAAACTCCTCATTCCGTCGAAGAGGTTAGCAGATGAGATCGTTTGGCATCACTGCTAAACGTCTCCAACATGCCCAGAACCTAATCGAAGAACCCTTCAGCCGCTTCGGCAGCTGGATTCGAAACAGAATGGTGCAGTTTGTTGGCGGTATCCAGTCTGATGTCGTCACGCTCGCCGATTTCTCGTCCGTCCCCTATCACTACCTGGCATGCAGCCTAACGCTGAGCTGAGTTGCCGCGCCAGGCCAAGGTTCGCTTTCAGTCTACTTCCTCTCGCCTGCACTTTCCAATGGTAGTTCCACAGTCGGGTCCAACGACATGTTAAGCCGTCTTCCGTTCTAATGTAATCCAAGTTGAACAAGTATGGCCTTGCCGACTTTTTCCATATCCACAGTAGAAAGTTTCGCAAGTCTGTTGGACAGCCGAGATTTACTGACCGTTGTGAGCTGGTCTGCCATTGCTTTATGTCTTTCACCTTTGATAAAGACATGAGCTTCGCTTGGATAGAGACGCTCGATATTCGAGGCCAACGGAACAACTTGCACACGATTGAGGAACTGATTGGAGGCATCATTGCTGATGATCACTGCCGGGCGCCTTTTCTTGATCTCCCCACCGATTGCCGTTTCGAAGTTTACCCACCACACCTCACCGCGCTTCATTTGCAACGTCCGTGACGGTGGCCTCTGTCCATTCAGTTGCCTCTGCTTCGCGGGCTTCATCTGAAGCCATTTCGCGGTATCCGGCTTCAAGATCTTTCTGGAGTACATGTGGGCTGACCAGGGATTCGATGAACTCGCTGATTTTGCGTCTGCCGATTACGCGGTGAAGTCCAGCATAGACCTTCTCGTCCACGGTGATAGTCAATTTTTTTTTCATACGTGTAGTATACGTATAGCTGGGGTATTACGTCAAGCGGCTTAACGGGGAACTGAGCGGCTGCGCCGAATCAGTCTTCCCCTTACCTGCTTTAATTCATCAAAACACCCTGTACCAGGATATTTCTCGCGGTCCACTCCAGTGGCAGGTTATGAGGACATTTTGTTATTCTTTCCAATTCTCTATCCTTAAATCTTTGATCTTTTCAAAATGCTTTACGTTGTTCGTCACCAGGATGAAATTATGCGATAGGGCTGTTGCCGCAATTAGGATATCCATATCTTCGATGATGTTTCCTTTTCTTTCCAAATTACTCTTTATCTCACCAAAGACATCCATGATTGATCTATCGATATCTATAACCGGAAACAGCTCTGCAATTCTGTACGTAACCGCCAGATTCTTTTCGATATGCTTCGATTTTTTCGCGCCGTAGACAAGTTCGCCGTGTGTAATTACAGAAATCGATTTGGGAATATTTTGATTTTCTCTGAATTCCTGCTTTACATGTTCATCATTCTTTAAGCTATAGATGATGATGTCGGTATCAATCAAATAGGCCATGTTCTTCCGAAAAACGTTTACTTGTTGAACGGCCCTTTCTTATTTCTGCGACAATTTCTTCCGCCGATCTATCATCCTCCCAGCTGCCGACAAGTCTTAAGAATTCTTCCGTACTATTCTTCTTTTTTAGTATTTGCGGATCCGATAAATACATTTCGATGATATGGATGACTTCTTGGCTGATCGATCGTTTGTTTTGCTGCGAGATCTTTTTCAGGTTTTCATATATTCGGTCATCTATGTCTCTAACCTGCAAAATCGCCATATGTTCTTCCTCCACAGTAATGATATGTACTCACGCATGCTTTGTCAAGCATATTTCATGAATCGATGCCATAATGTAAAGGTGGGCCCTTCTGTGTTCGTTGGTACCTATGCGAAATAATACGACGATTTTGCAATGCAGCTTCTTTGCCATTTGTATAAGTCTTCGGGTCAATATTGCGGCTTCTTGTGTCCTTATAACGCCCCGGATGAGCTGCTTCGCCGAAGCTGAAGGGCAGTGACAGTTTATCCGTATAGAGCCACTGTTACCGGTATCAGTCTCGAAGTCTGCTCCAAAAGTCATGTTATATGCCCTGAATTATCTCTTTCTTATTTTATCCAATTTTCTATAGACAAATTAGGAAAGCGCTCAAAATGCTTCACATTACCTGTTATTAATCTTTCTGCCTTTATAAAAGTGGTGGCAGCTATTAGAAGGTCTGCATCTGGAAGTAATATGTTGTTATTCTTTAAATATGCTTTTAATTCCCCAAATTTTATCATGATGTCAATATCACTATGAATTATGTTTATTGTAATGAGAAATTCTTCAATTAATCTTCTATTTTTTTCCGGTTTTACGGATCTTTCTGCTCCGTAATATAATTCGCCCACGGAAATAAACGATATACCAATATCATCATTGTATTTTTCTCTGGAAGATATGACTTTTTCATTTTTTCTTAATATTTCTATACAGATATCGGTATCGAGCAATATCATAGATCAAATTCTCTGCCGAGAGTCCGGCTATCATAGATATCATTGATTATTTCTTCTGAAGTCCTAGTATCTTCCCATTCCCCTGATAAATTTCTCCAAAGATTGATCTGTGATACTTTTGAAATAATTTTGTTTTCATTTATTTTTTTTTCCATTAATGAAGCCGTGCCTTTTTCAATGATGATTAGTAATTCATTATTAATGCTTCTTCTTTCTAAATCAGAAAGTTTCTTTATAACGGAATAAACATCATCTGGGATATTCCGGATTGTTATATTTACCATAGTTATATATTAGTCGCAAAACAGTTCAATGTCAATATTCTTTAGAATTTATTTGGCATAATGGACATATCGAAATTACGGTGCATATAACGCCCCGGATGAGCTGCCGATGCGTCCGACCGAAGGCCGGGTGGGCACGGATTTTTGCTCTGCTTCTGCTCCATAATTGTACCTCCAGCAAAAACCGTGACAACAGCAGCGGTCTGCCACATCCGGTTGTTTGACCTTTTGTATCTTTCATATACTAGAAAGCGACCTGTCCTACCGATCTTCGGGATCAGAGCAGGTGACAAGATACTCATCCGGGCTTACAATTCTGACATTCTGATAGTGTTTCAGGTCAAGTAAATGAGCATCGCCTGATACAATATAGTTGGCATTTGCTTCTATTGCACATTCAAGAATACGGTTGTCATCGGGATCCTCTTGGACCTGGAATATTCGTTCTGATGGAGCAACGAAATTGCCAACTGCGTAGAGCTCCGAAAGTATGGTTTGAATCATTTCGGAGGGGAAACCGAACTTTGGTCTCTCTAATACTCCCCTCAGTTCATCAATGATATGCGAAGAGAAAAACAACGTAGCTTCTCCGCGAAAAACGGCTTCCAAGATCATCCGAGGCTTTCCTCCAAAGACTACCGCTGAAATCAGGACATTTGTATCTAGAACGACTCTCATTCTTTGTTTGTTCTTGATTTACGATAATCCCTAATCTCAGCGACTATATCTTCCTCGGTAATACTCTTTCTTGCAGCCTGCTTTTCCGAAAACACGAAGATCCGGTTCCACCTTCGTTTTCGCTCTATATAGCTTCTAGCGGCTTCACGAATGAGTTCAGAGCGAGATCGGGACTCTTCGCGAGCAACCTTATCAATCTGTTTGAGCAAATCGTCGTTGAACGAGATATTCACAGTACTGGATCTCATATACTCACCTCCAATACTTCAAATCTACATACAAGGCTTGTATATTGTCAATAGGGCGAATGTTATTGCAATTCCTTCTTTTGATTCAAATATACTTGTCCCTATGGCTTGAGCATCCATGGTTACACCGAGCGGTCGAACGGGCCGGATGAACTGCTGCGCCGAATTTGTTACATCGAATCCGCTTTCGAAATGGCCCATTTCCTTTCAAAGGCATGTTTGCGGTCAGTTCCATCCGCATGTTCTGTGGACCTAATTAGTCCAATTTTCTACTTGTAGGTTTTTAACCCGCTTGAATTCTTTGTCATTATTGGTAACCAATATTAAATTTTTACTTAGGGCATGAGCGGCAATCAGAACGTCAAGCGGTCCAATAGGCTGGCCGTATTTTTCTAAATGAAAACGAATATCCCCGTAAACTTCTGCAGCCATTTCATCATATGCAAGAATCTCAAGAGGAGCCATAAACTGCTCCAAGCGTTGCTGGTTTTCTTTTCGATGAATGCTTTTAGCAACCCCATGTTGGAGTTCAGAAACTGTAATAGTCGATATTCCTACATCGCCCAACTCAAATTGCTTAAATTTCTCAATAATTCCTGCCGGACGTTTGTTCATGATATAAATACAAATATTGGTATCAATTAAATATTTCATCCAGTCCCGCTCTCTCCTGTTGCATTTCAGGTTGATCCCGGTCAGTTATAAAGGGTTCGTCATACTTCATAAGATTTTGTTCCCAAATGTCCCAAATAGATTGATCTTTTGGGATCAAGAGTATTCCTTCTGAAATCTTCTTGATATATACTTCATTTCCCTTAAACCGATAGGCTTTAGGCAATCGAACGGCTTGGCTCCGCCCGTTAATAAATAATTTAGCTTTTTCCATAATATCCTCCACCTAATATCGTAATATATATTACAAAGTATATACCAATTGACATAAAAGTCAAGATATATATCTCAAGGAATATATTAAAAGAAAAAATGAATTATTAAATCCGAGAATCTTTTGCCTCTTGGAAACCAGACAACGACCCGGATGAGCTGTTTGGCGTACATGGCGCTGTTTTTGAGTCAAGCGGTAAGCCCGAACGTCTCCAGCAAAAACCGTGACATAGCCAAATCTACTCAAACGATTTGTTATGTGGAATCTTTATTAATCTTCACTCTTAGTTGTCCTAACGAGCTCATACATTTGTTTAAGTCCGTTGTGCCAGGAATACTTAATAAGTCCATCGTGCTGCAATAATCCGACTACAATTCCTGGAGCAATTTTTACACGCTCGGCGAAATCAGTTATATCAGCTGCAAAAAACCTACCTCGTGCTATGAATTTTTTATATTCAACTGTTGGCACAAGAATTTCACGAGCAAAGTCATTTGCTTCGATTTCACGGTCGGTCTCATCGTCTGAGTCTACATCTATAAAGACGCTCTTCTTCTCGTGCAGAAAGAGGTGACCAATCTCGTGAAACAACGTGAACCAGAAATGGTCGTTGGTTTTATGTCTAATACTCATTGCAATCAGAGCCCTATCAGACGCAAGCCACTCTGTAGCACCACTAATGCGAGTCTTTTGCAGGTCAGGTACGAAAACTAGCACTATTCCGGCTGCTAAACACTCGGCGCGTAATTTAGGCTCGAAAACCTCAGGAATAACGTTCGTAAAGGTTCGTATCCTATCAATCGCGGTTCTGAGTCGATCCTTACTGTATGGTTGAGCTTCGTGACCTGCGGCAACTTTTTCTCCAATACGAAGCCAAGTTGCTACGGAATAGCGAGAAGCCGCGAGAGTTGGAGATTTACGATAAGCTATTGCCTTCTCTCGATAGAAATCTTCCCACGATTCCGGCGAGGAGACATTAAAAAAAGCGAGAAGCTGACGTATTGTTCCCGTCCAGTCCATTGTTCGCTTTACCAATCCCAATCTCCGCATGTCTGTGAGTGGAAACTGAGATGCCCATTCGCGCGCGTCATGCAACCGTTTTTCGTCCTTTTTACGCGACTGAAACAGTTGCCAAGAAAATAGAATGGCCAACCAGATTTCAGCCGCAACACCTAGAACCGTCTCGAATTGAAGAGCTACGTCTGGTGAGAATGATGCTTTCCCATTCACAATCTGACTCACGGTCTTCGGGGACAATCCACATCGGTCTGCAAACTCCTTCTTACTTATTCGTCTGGACTCCAGAACCTCCTCAAGGTACTCTCCTGGATGAACTGCATAATCAGGGCTGTAAGCATTGTATGCTGTACTCATCAATGGTAATCCTCCACTCCTAATATTTTAGTAGCGGTGACACGAAATAGGTCGACTCCTCCATCTTCTTTCATAGGTATAGGATCATGGTTAGGACAGAAAATTAATCTGCGGGGATGAACAAGATCCACAGCAAATTCGCCCTGTCGGCCGTCTTTAAGAGGATAGCACCTATCGGGTCTAGAAGTAGGAACGGTTGCTAGATTTGGAGCGTTATCCAGTACAGCCATTCTTAACGCGATCCGCTTCGCATCCGTTTCGCCATACTCACGGACTAGAGCTTTCTTGCTGTTGAAAATCTTCTTCAGTCTGGATGTTTTAAAATCTATTGTCACCTGTTCAAAAGTGTGTCATGCTTTACCTGTAAGGTAAAGACTTTTTTACATTAAATCAATATTTATTGTGTGTGTCCGTCTGCTTGCTTGTCACATAACGGCCGGGATGAGTTGCGCCCTCGCAGGCACGAAGTGCCGAGAAGGCGTCAAGTCAATCGATATGTTATCTTCGATTTTCATAGACATATTCTGCTAACTTTTCTTGTACCCTATCTCCAAATTACTCAAGTATCTTGGCCAATCCTTCATGAATTTCTTTTTTGACAGAAGCTGACAACCCTCTACCACAAACTACTTCCGGAACAGCCATTTGTCTCCGTGCGATTTTGAATAGTTGCCCATTGCTAAATACATTGTCTGGCGGGCGGTCCAATCGCTTTGCGATTGCTTCACGCATATTGTATATTTCATCACATTTGTGTTTTTCAACCACGCTCAAGGATCTATATTCCTTTTTCTTCTTTATCGAAGGAATGCTGACTTTATCATAACTTACATTGGTTTTTGCAAACCTATATACGAGCTGCTCTATCATGTCCTGTTGTTTAATCAAACCTAATAATTCATCCTTCAATCTAAACAGGTTCTCCACATCAGACAATGCATAGTGAATCGCATCTTTAGCGACCGGTCTATTCATCCAATTATACCTTTGAAAATTTTTCTTCTTGTCTGTTTTTATTTTGAATAGATTATTTAGAATGTCACCAAGACCTTTTTGCTGAAATTGCAGCAAATCTACCAGAATCTTGAGATCCAGTATCGAAGTGATTTTTATTCCGTATTGCTTATAGACCAGCATTCTGTCCGAACTAGCATCATAGAACAGCTTGATTGCGCGGCCTTCGAGCGTCTTTTTGAGTTCTTCTCTGGTAATTGTAAAAGGATCTATGATATAGAACCTTTTCCCATCAAATACCTGTATGAGGCAGAGCTTTTCCCCATAGCAATGCAAATTGAACTCGCCCTCAAAGTCCATGGAGATTAGATCAATTTCATTTCTGTGAAGATGCTGGCGGAATTCGATCAATCCTTTATCACTTTCAATATATGTAAATTGCATGGTTTCCTCTCTATTTCCTTCTGCGGTCACAAATGGAAGATAACGGGCCGGATGAACTGCCGCTGCGTCCGGCCGTAGGCCAGGCTGGCATGCGTTCTTGCTGCACCTTTACCCCAAAATTGTATTACCAGCAAAAACCGTGACAACAGCATCGGTCTGCTCCATCCGGATGTTCGACCCAGAATATGTAGATTTATTTCTTTGATAGTACAACAACTTCCTTCTCAAGCCTGTCTCCGAGCAAATCCTTTTGAAGTTCCATGTCGTATCGTGTCTGCAGATTCATCCAGAACTTTTCGGACGTTCCGAAATATCTGGCAAGACGAAGCGCTGTATCCGCAGTGATTGCACGCTTTCCGTGGACAATCTCATTAATTCTTCTCGGCGCAACACTAATGTCCTTGGCAAGCCGATACTGCGTGATGCCCATTGGATCGAGGAACTCCTTCATCAGGATCTCCCCGGGATGAATCGGAAGCATTATTCTATTTTTCATAATCCAAGTTCCCTCAACGATGATAGTCGGCGATTTCAACCTCGTACGCGTCGCCGTCCTTCCAGACAAAGCATATTCGCCATTGGTCGTTTATTCGTATGCTGTGTTGGCCCTGACGATCTGCCTTGAGTTTCTCCAAGCGATTTCCTGGCGGTTTTCTAAGGTCATTGATCGATTCCGCTGCGTCCAAGAGCATTAGCTTTCGGTAGTCGATCCGTTGCAAGTCAACAGAGAATTGTTTGCACGCCAACCGCCGGGATACACGCTCGCTGTCGCTGTTTGCAAAGGATCGTATCACCGCCTACAATAATATCGTGTTCCGTTAATACTGTCAAGCGTTATTATTTGTTGTTCTGGGTCGAACGTTGAGCTGAGCTGCATAGCGTAAACTGGCGCGGAGGTTGCTGAGCAAGCTCCGTGACAGTAGCTATGTCTGCTCGAGCGTATTGTTAGGTAGCATCAGTCTATTTTTACATCAATCTATTAGATATGAAACGATTTTGTCCACATCAGCGGTAGCAAGCCCTTCATCGAACCATTGTATATACCCATTCAGGGAAGCCAAGTCTAAAAACTTAACATACTTGTACTTCTCCTTTACTAAACTAGCAGTAAATACAATAATATTGCGAACACTAACCGCGCGATCTCCCCAGGAGTCATCGAGACTAATCAACCCATTATTAATTGCATTATTAATCACTCGAAATAAAGCATATCCGCTTCTACGAACTTGTTTCACAGGGGAGAAAAGATCACGATTGGAGATGGATTCCTGTCCCCAGTGCTTTGTTTCAATGGCAAATACACCACCTGGTCCAACCACGACATGGTCGATCTGGAAAGAGAATATTCTATCATTTTCTGAGGGATAGAATATAGGTTTTGATAGTTGAATATAGACATCATTAATTGCGACATAACTATCTGGTAAAGCTGAAAGTGTAGAGGAGACTATACTCTCGCCAATAGAGCCCAAAATGACGGGACGCAATTCGTCAATCGAAGCTTTAGTATGTTTAATCCGTCGAACATGTTTATCCACATCCCTGTTTACGATTTCTTCGAAGTTATTATTAAGTTCATTGAATCTCTCTTTGAGATGAACTTGTTCAATTTTCTCTTGTTTAATACTTCTCTCTATGTAATGGGTTCTACTATTTTCGATTAGACGAATCTTTCTGTGGAGCGATGAAACTAATATATGAGTTACAAATCGTTGGAGAGCGTTTTTTTTCTGATTTTCAAGTGACTTGATGCGCTTATTTACTCTGGAGATTCGTTCATTTACTTCTTCTTCAGCCTTTGCATGCTTAGATCTAATTATTGGAATCAATCCACCCAATTCAGCAGATATTGATTCCAGTTTCGATTTCAGTTTAAGTCTAATTTCGTCTCTAACATCTTCAAGTTGTTGCACGTAGGTCCGTTCGAATTCCTTGATGTCTTTGATGGAGTGGAATTGTGTTATATTTCTCTTATCCAGCTCCTTTTTAAGAGCTGAAAGGGCACCAACTGTATTTATAATCCTTGCCATGTGATGATGCTATCTAACATATTATCTCGTTTGTTGCTTTCTATCCAGAGTACGGTAATTCGCAGGTTGCTTGCGAAGTGCCGGTCAACTTTTCTTTGCAGGCTTTGAAGCGATATAAGCTCATTCCCCGCTAGTCTCTGTGGAAAACGTCAAAGTTGGAGGTTTATGTTCGCATGCCGAAACAACAAGCGCAGACCTTCGAAGCGTATCTGCAGAAGACCGCCCGGATTCCCTCAAAGCACATCCCCTACTACCTTCAGTGGATAGAACTGTATAACAAATCGAACGCATCCGATCGTACCGATCGCCAACAATCCCTTCAGGATTTCCAGACTCAACTGGACCGAAACTGCGAATCTTGGCGGGTGAAGCAGGCTTGCACCGCAATCCGGCATTATTGGTTCTGGCAAGATCGCCGGCAGCACCAGAAACGCTTCAGACCGGCAACCAGCCAACTGTCGACAGAGCTTATTGTCGAAGCACGCCGCTTGTTGCGACTGCAGCACAAGGCCTATCGTACCGAGCAAACCTATCTCGGTTGGATCAGGCGGTTTTTAGACTTTGTGAAACAGATTGATCCGTCGTGCATCGAACAGACGCATCTGCGTCACTATCTGAGCTTTCTCGCTGTAGAGCGCAGGGTTTCGGCGGCCACCCAGCAGCAGGCCTTCAACGCGCTGCTGTTCCTCTTTCGTCATATTCTGCATGTACCGATCGAAGGTCTGGTGGAGACTATCAAAGCACGCAGGCCGCAGCGGCTTCCGGTTGTGCTCTCCCCCAGCGAAGTTCGGCACTTGATAGACCAGCTGTCCGAACCGTACCACCTGATGGCCGGAATCATCTATGCGGCAGGATTGCGGCTGCATGAGTGTCTGGAGTTGAGGGTGCGGGATCTCGATTTTGAAGAGCACACCATCACAGTTCGTTCGGGGAAGGGCGGAAAAGATCGTGTAACCCTGTTTCCGCCCTGTCTTCACCAGGAGGCAGACCGGCATCTGCAAGTTGTTCGCCATCGCTACGAATCCGACCGGCAGGAAAAGCGCCCCGGCGTGCCGCTTCCCTATGCGCTGGAACGGAAATACCCAAGTGCGGGGTATGAGTGGCCGTGGTACTGGATTTTCCCTTCCAGCCGCCTCTCCGTGGATCCGCGGACGGACAGGACCTACCGTTACCATCTATATCCCACAACCCTCCAGAAACATGTTCATGGAGCGGCCCGGGACCTCGACATGATGAAACATGCGACGGTCCACTCTCTGCGGCACTCCTTTGCTACCCACCTGATCGAGGCAGGCTATGATATCCGGACCGTCCAAGAGCTTCTCGGGCATTCGAATGTACAGACGACCATGATCTACACCCATGTCGCCAGGAAAAACAAGACCGGTGTGATCAGTCCGCTGGAGAAACTGAGTCGGGCTCCTGCTCGCTCGATTGGCAACAACTCCACCTGATTCGCCGGGGCCGTGGTTGGAGGTTTGCCACACCGGTTGCCCGGAGTCTCTTTTTTCTCTATTATTGAGGGAGGATGGTACAAAGATAAATCATGCTGGTACCCGCTGAAGTGTGGACAGTCGCCAAAGCCGAACAGGGCAGTGCCGTGCTCATAAAGCCGATTGGGGCGGAAGTCGCGGTACCGATTTTTATCGGTTCCCTGGAAGCCCAGGCGATCCTGATCGGGCTGGCCAATCACAAGATGCCCCGGCCGCTTACCCATGATCTGCTGCTGTCGACATTGCGGGAACTCGACGTGAAAATATCCCGCATCGAGATCACGGAGCTGAAAGAGGGTACCTTTTATGCCCGACTGATCCTGAACCAAAACGGCACCGACGTGATCATGGATTCCCGCCCCTCCGACTGTGTGGCTCTGGCCGTTCGGGCTAAGTGCCCTATCTTCATCGACGAAGGTGTAGTCGACGAGGCCGGAATCCCGATATCCTCAACCGAAGCCAAAGAATCCTCAAAATTCACAGAGATCCAATCCCAGATCACCTACTTGGAAAACGAACTGGAAAAGGCCGTGGGAGAAGAAAATTACGAAGAAGCAGCCCTGCTGCGTGACCAGATACAGGAACTGCAGAAAAAACTGTAATCTCTAGGGAACGCGCTTCCTCACGATCATCGAAATGAACGCGAGGGAGAGGAAGATCAGAGGTAGATTGATCAAAACAATCCGAAGAACTGGAAATCCCGATACATCGAAGAAGTCGCTGCTGACGACTCCAAAGCTTTCCAGAGTTGTAAACACGATTTCCGTATAACTGACCAGAGTGCCGATGATGACCAGCACCCAGGAAACATCCCGGGTTTGGGACCAGAGCAGGATAGCGAAAAACGTTGCCATCGCCCCCGTAGCCAATCTGGAAAGAAGAACGACAAACTCTGACAGCTCCATGGCTCTATTTTCCCGGAAAAGCGAAGAATAGTCCAATCATTTTCCTCAGCTCCCCTTTGGAAATTTCCCCTCCCGGCAGGATACTGACATAGGGTGCGGCGGGACTGAGAAGCACCCCCGCCTCGAGAAAACCCTCAAACACCTGCTCGTAGAGCCCCAGGTCGAACTCAGGAACCAGGTAGATCCCCGTCTGCCGCCACCCGGGACACTTACCCAGTAGATCCGGGCGATACCACTCCGGCAGAACAAAACGCCTGAGATCCTGCAGACAACGCAGCAATCCCGCCAGGACGACTGCGGAGATGGGCTTTTGACCGGGGAATTCCGGCGGCAGGATCTTGCGAAAACAGACGACCGACGGTGCGCCGGCCATACTGAAAGGAAGGACCGGAAAGAGCACTTCGCCTGGAATTGAATCGGAAAATAGGGGACGCCAAAGTCTCACCTCTCCGGCCGCGGATTGCCCCTGCTCCGTCAGCGGATCTACAAAATCATTCGGACCGATATTCCGGTCCAGGTACAGGGAGGCGAGCTGCATCCCTTCGGCTGTACTCCCGGTCAGGCGAAAATCCTTATATTCAGGAAACATCTCCTGCAGCAGGCGGCGCAAACGCCCGCTATAGATCGATGGCAAATCAGCGACCAACCCTTTGGATATTGTATTTTTCAAAACCGTAGTCAGCCTTCCGGGTCTGTGCCCCAACACCGATCTTCCCCCGTTCTGCCAGAGGTCGAGATAGCGTGTGCCGGAAAGACTGTAGAGATGATACTCCCGGGCTCGACGAATGACCGGAACCCGTTCTAAAAGATCAGTCACTTCCCGGCCTCCCCCTTCTTCCCACTTGCTCTGTCTTTGCCGTTTTGTTTCTCCTTTCCAATCAGAAAGAGCTGAAGTCCTCGCCGTGGCCCGACAGACATGAGCTTGAACATCAGCTGCCGATAGGAAATGTGTTCGACGGAACGTTCCTCCTTGAGAAAGAAGAGAAAGGGTAATGCGATCACGACCCGAAACAAACCGGAAAGAAAGAAATTCCCAAGGTATGTGGAACCAAAAAGACTGAAGTGGTGGATCAGCAGCCCCCCAATCAGACCGCCGACAAAGACGGCCAGGCCTCGGTAGAAGATCAGATACGATGTGTACCGGGTCACCTTCTCCAAAGGCAGAACATCGTAGGCGAAGTTGAGAGCGGAGATGTCGAATCCGGCCCAGGCCAGACCGCCTACAGCCTGGATCAGACAGATCCACCAGAAGGCACGGCTGGACATCCAGAGGAAGGGCAGGATCGAGATGAACAGGGAGGCAAGAACGAGTATTTTTTTATTGCCGTAACGGTCGCTCAGCTCCCCCCACAGAGGGAGGGTGACGAACTTTATGAGCACAACCAGCGCGGTGGCAATCATGAACTGAACATAGCTGAAGCCCAAGTCTTTCAGCATATAGGGGACGAAGAACGGCCCGGCAAAAAACACTGCAAAATACAGGGAGAAGTTGTACAGCACGAACCTGCCGTAGTTGGAGCGAAACATCTGAACCGAAAAGTGGAAGAATCCCTCCCGATCTCTGGGCAGTTCCGTGTAGGGGACATCGTATTTCAAGGACAGGAAGATCGTGGATCCGATACTTCCCAGCATAGCCAAGCCGAAGATCAGAAAAAAACCCAGGTGCGAGCGTACCTGAAATAGCTCGAGGATGATGCCAGCCACGATGATCGACAGCAGTGCAATCAGGTTGGAAATGCGATTTCGGCGGGAAAAGTAGGCCCCTCGCCGGTTCTCGTCCACCAGATCCCTCATCCAGGATGTCCACGCGGGAATCGGCAGATAGTTCAGAGCAAAGTACAGGCAGATGATACCGAGGAGCACCCAAACCCGGGCCGCTCCCAGATAGTATACGAGGATCAAGGGAACGAAGAGGAGGCTGCGGAGCGCACCTGACAACACGGTCAGGTTTTTCCGGCTCTTGAACCAGCGCAGCAGCGAGCTGGTATGCAGCTGTATAATGGAAGCAATGAACACGGGGATCGTGTACACGATACCCACCTGATACACGGTTCCCTTGAGAAAAATAGCGAAGGCCTGGAAATAACTTTCCGCCGAACCCAGCATCACAGAAAAAGAGGCGCCATCGAGCAGGGAAAAACGCAGGCTGTTTCTGATCTTCCTATCGATAGCGGCGTTTTGATTAGCCTTATGCATTCTGTTCCCCTTACGGATCCAAGCTGATCCTCTCCAATCTCGAGTATTTCAGTGGAAAACGGGCAATTTTACCCGAATAGAAACGAATCGCGACCATCGATACTCCGTCGACTTCCCATTTCTTGCTGACGATCCCGGGACCGTAGTCGTCGTGGTACACGCCGCAGCCGAGAGGATATCCGTCCTCCGCCGGAGGCCGAAACCCGTACACCTGGAGATATTCCCGGGGGATCTCGCTCAAAAACCGGGAGGGCTCGCTGCCCTGTAGCTTTCCGAACACACGACGTTTCTTGCAGGCAGTCAGGTACAACTCCTCCCTGGCCCGAGTGACCCCGACGTAGAACAGTCGGCGTTCCTCCTCGAGCTCGGTCCCCGCTACGGGAACCCCGCCGAGGGTACTCGAATAGTGAGGAAAGATACCATCTTCCAAGCCGGTTATGAATACCCTGTCGAACTCCAATCCCTTGGTATTGTGGGCGGTGATCAGGGTGACCTGCTCTGTTCTTAAAAACGGATCTTCCTCCGAACTGCCAAGCATGAGGGATTCCAAGAACAGGCTTAGGCCCTCCAAGGTGCCGGGATACTCCGTGGTCGCGTTGATCAGTTCTTCCAGGTTGCTCACCTTGTCCGTACCTTCCGCTTCGTCCCGTTCACGATAATAATCGACAAGTCCCGACTCCATGATTAGAAGGTGTACGATCCGGCTCAATGAACTCTCTCTCGGTTCCGATAGGCGCTGATCCAATGATTCCATCAGAGACAGAAATGCCCGCAATGCTTTGGCAGTCTTGCCCGTAAAGGACGGAAGTGCCTGCACTGCGCGCTTCAATAGATTCCTAACATTGCCCCGATGGCCCAGGATCACCTCCAGGCTCTTGGCGCCGATCCCTCGTCGCGGTTTTCCGGTTGCCCTGCGGAAGGCCAACTCGTTGGCGGGATTGACAACCAAGGTCAGATAGGCCAAGGCATCTTTGACTTCCTCTCGTCCATAAAACCGTGCAGTGCCCACGACCCGGTACGGGATCCCAAGACGAGCGAGAAGACTCTCAAACACGCGAGATTGAAAGTTCATCCTGTAGAGGATAGCGGTCTCCTCCAGCCCTCCGGCCTTCAACTTTTCAGCGCAGAACAAGGCTTCCGCCTCGGGGTCTTCAAGGTAGGCCAGGGCTACGGGAGATCCGGCGGGCTTACGGGTGAAGAGCTTTTTCCCCAGTCGATCTCGGTTGTTCTCCACGACCCTGGAGGCCACCTCGAGGATGTTCTGGGTCGAGCGGTAGTTCTCCTCCAGGCGGACGATTTCGGTGCCGGGGAACTTGCGGGAGAAACTCAGGATATTCTCCAGCTCGGCACCGCGAAAACTGTAGATGGACTGATCCTCATCACCAACGACACAGAGATAATTGTGCCCGTCGTAAAGCTGCTGAAGCAACCGGAACTGGGCGTAGTTGGAATCCTGGTATTCATCCACCAGGATAGCCCGGAAACGGCTCCTGACCCGGTCTCTGACCTCGACACAGCTTTCCAGGAGTTTGACCGTACGCACCAGGAGGTCTCCGAAATCCAGACATCCACTCTGCTCCAGCCTATCCTGATACTGCCTGTAGATCCGGTGGGCATCCAGTCCGGGTACCCCAACCTGCGCTTCCAGCATAGAGAGGTCATCCTCCGGGAGCAGGCAGTGATCTTTGGCTCGGGCGATCCAACCGGCCAGCTCTTTCAGCTGTTTTTGAGCCGGCCTCTGTCCCCCCAGTTCACGCCGCAAGACCTGTTTCAGCAGAGAAAAGGAATCCTGGTCGTCGTAGATCGTAAACCCTGCGGCGATTCCGATCTCCTGTCCGTAGCGCCGCAGCAGCCAGGCTCCAAAGGCGTGAAAGGTCTTGACCATAACCTCGCCCCCGGTGGGACTTAAGGCGCCCACGCGTTCCCGCATCTCCTCGGCTGCTTTGTTTGTAAAGGCCACCGCCAGTATGGAATGTGGATCGAGACCCTCACTGTCAATGAGGTAGGCGATTTTTGTAGTAATCACCCGGGTCTTTCCGCTGCCCGCCCCGGCCAGGATCAACAGGGGGACGCCGGTGTGCAATACCGCCTCCCGCTGTTGAGGATTCAAGGATTCAAGATAGTCCGGTATTCCTCTGGAGCTATCGGACAAGGGAAGCCTCCAAATCGATCCCTGCCCTGCGATCGATGCGCACAGGATAGATTCTACCCGGCTCGAGGGTCCGGGCCTTGATGACCACAAGCCCGTCTACCTCCGGGGCTTGTAAAAAGGCGCGTCCCAGATACAGCTCCTCCCCCTGCACCCGCTCCTCCACCAAGACATCCAGGGTTCGACCGATCTGTCTTTCCAGGCGTTCTTCGCTGATCTGTATCTGGTTTTGCTCGACTGCCCCCTTGCGGCTCTCCGCCACCCTCTTCCCTACTCGACCGGGGAAACTGTAAGCTGGTGTTCCCTCCTCCCTGGAGTAGGCGAACACCCCCACCCAGTCCAGAGCGCAGTCCCGCTGGAAGGACAACAGGGTGGATATGTCTTCGTCAGTCTCCCCGGGGAATCCTACCATAAAGGTCGAGCGGATCACCGCTTCGGGGACAGCCCTTCGAATATCTTCTACCAGTCGCCTGTAGATCTCTGCAGAGCCTCTTCTACCCATCCTGGTTAGCACCTTCCGGCTTGCGTGTTGGAAGGGAATATCGAAGTAGGGCAATACTCTTTGATCCGAAGCCATGATGTCGAGCAGATCTCTAGGAAAATGATCCGGGTGCAGATACAGCAGCCGCAGCCAGAACCGCTGTTTGAGCTCGGTGATCGAACTCACAAGCTCTACCAGCTCCCGCTTTCCTCGATCCTGCCCGTAGGAGGCCAAGTCCTGGGCGATGAGAATAATCTCGACGACTCCCCGTTGTAGAAGTGACTCGATTTCTGCCAGAATCTCACGGCCGGGTCTGCTGACCAGGTCACCTCGAATCAGAGGGATCGCGCAGTAGCTGCAGCGGTTCGCGCACCCTTCCGCTACTTTCACATAAGCGCTTCCCGGAAAGGAGAGAAACCTGCTCCGAGAAGGTATCTTAAGGAAAGGCGCCGCGGCTTCCTGGACAGGAGTACCGCTGAAAGAGGAGATGAGGCGGGAAAGGGCGTTCGGATCGTCCAGCCCTACGAACCCATCAATTTCGTTCATCCCCCGCTCCAACTCCGGACCGTAGCGCTGAACCAGACAACCCAACATAATCACCTTTGCTTCAGGAAAACGGTCCTTGAGAGCCAGGGACGTCTGGATCGATTGCTCTTTGGCATCGGTGATGAAACCGCAGGTATTGACAATGATGAACTGGGCATCTTCGGGCTCCTCAACCCAACGAAGACCTCTGTTCTCCAAGGCCGTGATGATGAGTTCGGAGTCGACCTGATTCTTAGCACAGCCGAGACTCTCGATATAAAATGTCATGAAGGTGAGTTGCTATTCTTTGGTAACGACTTCCAAGGCGTACTGCCCGTCGGCATCATCCCGGCTCCAACGGATCTGTTTGGTTGTTACCGCTCCCGGACGGCCCACTTCTATCTCTCTGCCCGCAACCATGAGACGCACAACACCGGCGTTCGAAATCCAGAGCTGAACTTCGTTCCTAGCGTCCAAGGAAAAGCTCTCTCCTTTGTGGAAAAATCTCTCCTCTCGAATGTCGTTGTCCACCAGATAGCGAAACAAGCAATAGCCGCGAAAAGATATGGAAACTCGAAACGGTGCCGGAGTATCGGCGCTAATGATGGTAGTTGCCCCTGCAGACGGCTCTGTAGCTATCGGTTCGCTCACGGCAGGTTCGACGGCTTCCTCGACTTCCTTGACGGCTTCCTCGACGGCTTCTGCAACCTCCGGTACGGTAGCTTTGGTAATCTTGTACAGACTCAAGTTGGCCCTTTTGGCAACATCCGTGGCATCGAGATCGTTGAGCAGGATCCGCAGATCATTTCGACCATCACCGTTTACATCCAGCTGTCTGTCCTGACCGATCGGCATATCCAGGGTGCCCCCTGGAACTTTTATTGTCAGCGTTCGGTCTATGTCGACGATCTGAAGGCGGTAGGTATTGCCGTTCAACGGAAAGCCGATCGTATCATCCAGGTCGAACCAGCGCGTCACCGCTTCGTCCTGAAAAAGCAGCTCCTCCCCTTCCGGCTGCCGGACATTGGGCTGACTGACCTCCTGAGCTGCGGCGGCTTTTGTAGCTGCCTGTCGTTCAGGGGAAATCACAGAACGATAGATCAGATAGCCCCCTGCCCCGAGCACGGCCAGGATGATCGCCAACACGACAATGATCCTGGATGAAGATTTGGGGCGGCTGCGATCGAGCAGCTCGGTCATCGGCAGGGGCTGCTCCTGAATCTGGATGTTTTTGTACAGGGCTACCAGCTCTTCCGGATTCAAGGACAGATACTCGGCGTAATTCCTCAAGAACCCGATGATGTAGGTTTCTCCAGGAATGATCGAGAAATCTTCCTGTTCAAGTGCTTCCAGATACTGCTTTGAAATATGGGTGTCCCGGGCTACCTGCTCGATGGAGAAATTGTGCTGCTCTCGGGTCTCTCTGAGCTTTTGACCTAAAGATTCCATAGTACGTTACTCTTCCGCCTCGAAGAGAAAATCGCTGTATACGTTCGCATAAGGGGGCGAATCGTACTCGAAGCGCGTATCGGGAATGTTCTGATTGACAATGATGTCGGTAAGGTCAAGAACAAACTCTTCATAGCCTATGGTAACCCCTGTGATTCGCCTGATCAGGCCGGTTCTGCCGACGGCGATCACGATTTGGCGAAATCCTTCAGCGGTGGATCGGCTTTCCAGCTTCAGCTTGCGCGCCATTTCCTCAGATCCATCCTCCAACGGAATAAAATTCGGGCCGCTGAGGTAGGCAACTCCGTAGTTCTTCTTCAAAAGATGCAGGCCTTGCTCTGAAGCCATATTGGCCAGTGCTGCTTGGCTTCGGCGCTTCAGCTTTTGCACGAGGATCACTTCATATTTCGGGATGTAGATCGTCAGCTCTACACCATTGGTGACCAGGACCTGATCTTCCGGTTCCGAAAAATCGATGCGCAGCAGATTAGGATTTTTATAGTACAACTTCCCCGTCATGATCGTCTCGCCCTGAGTGATGGAGATCGTCGCCGTATAATCCTGGACCTTTCCGTATCGAGCGGAGATCTCGTCGAAATAGTTTTCCGCCGTCAAGATCTCCTGAGCTGAAACCTTCCCGGGAATGCCGAGGACGAGAATCAATACTATATAGACTAAAAAAATCGGATGTCTCAATCTAGTCGCTCGCCCCCATATTACTGAAACTCCCCCCTTTGTCAAGCTGAACCGGGATTGCCTTGCCCCTCCTCGACATAGCGAAGCACGAGATATTTCAAGGATTCCTCGTTTAAACGAAGACGGCCGCCACATTTGGGACACATCAGTTTGTCGTCCCGAACCCATTCGGCGGCGCAGGAGATGCAGTATATACTTCCGCATTCTTCGCATCTTCCCGCCGGTGCTTCGCCGGGGGGCTCACCTCGGATTGTGAAGGCCGGTTGTGGGGGCAGCTCTTTCGGAACCCACCACTCCCTATTGCAACCCGTGCACTCTAAACGGTTTTCAAAACGCTCCCGAAAACGATCCTTCAGGCGCCCGGCTCTCTCCGGTAAGCTCTTCCAATCCAAGATCTCCGCGAGCAGATCCTTCGCCTCCTGATACCTGCCGGTTTCTATGTACAGAGACAGCAGGTTGAGTTTCAGCTCCTGGTTGTCCCCCTCCAGTTTCAACCCTTCCAGGTAGGCCAGGCGGGCGCGTTCAAACTCCCCCGTCACAACTGCGAGATTTCCTGTCAAATTATACAAGGAAGCGGATTCCCGTTCTTCCAGCAGACGGTTCAGCAGCTCTTCGGCCCGCATGATCATGTCCAACTCGATGCAGCAGGCTGCGCAGTTCTGCATATAGTCCCTTCGCTCCGGAGCCAACTCAAGGGCCTTCTCGTAGTCCAGTACAGCCGAGGAGTACCTCTTGAGCTCCACCTGACAGTTCCCCCTCTGGTTGTACAGCGAGGACATTTCTTCCGCAGTCCCGCCCACGGTTTCTATCCCTTTGGAGAGAAGCTGCAGCGCTTCCTCGCCCCGGCCCAGTTTGGTCAGACATTCGGCATAATTTCTGTAGATGTCGGCATGCTCCGGGGCGGATTCCTTGGCCTTTTGAAAGCACTGGAGGGCTTCGGCGAAGCGTTCCTCTTTGAGCAGCACCTGGCCGCGGAGATTGTTGATCCACGGATCCTCGGCATCGAGGGCATATGCCTTCTCCAGAGCCTCAGCCGGATCTTCACCGAGAAGAAACCGGTTTTCTGCCAGCCTGAACCAGAACAGGGAATAGGCCGGGTCGATTTCGGCGGATTTGGCCAGGTGAAGCTCGGCTTTTCTTCTCTCGTTTTTGTCGATCAACAGCAAAGCGTACAGGTAATGTGCCCCGCTGTCGGAGTACCCGGATGCGATCACCTCGGAAAACACGGATTCCGCCTGATTTTTCTTTCCCTCGTGGAAGAGCATTTTCCCCTCGAAAGACTTCAGTTCATAGGCGTGGTCGGAATCCGGCGGCACCAGTTTTCCAATCCGGGCAAGAACCAGGGACAGCTCGTCGTACAATTCCTGTCGGAACAGCTGGCGAGCGGCTTCGAGGTAGGTTTGGAGAGCGCTCTCCGTATCCTCCACGCGCTCCTGACAACGGGCCAGGCTCAC
>Ga0307378_10002695_pt1 | contig 26749 bp, 32 predicted proteins | sample UN1MG_FD_202238 | JGI IMG/M metagenome (GOLD analysis project Ga0307378, IMG submission 202238) | Soil microbial communities from Risofladan, Vaasa, Finland - UN-1 | ecosystem: Environmental > Terrestrial > Soil > Coastal area > Acid sulfate soil | place: Finland: Risofladan, Vaasa | collected...
ATTGAAATTGAAAATAAAAAAGCTAAAATCAATGGATAAGTTTACTTGTTTGCAGAATTAAAATACTAGCACTTGAGTTGTTCGGGGCGGATGGCGGAGGCAGTTCACCTAGCGTATACCTTAAAAATCCAGAGGATGTAGCACTAGTATTAGTAGATGTCGAAGATAATTCAATTAATGTAGATCTTACATTCAGAAAGAAAATCAAAGTTATTTAAATATAGAAAGCTCGGTATAATGCCGGGCTTTTTGCATTAGAGAAAGGTTTAAGCAGGAAATCTTATGATGGATAGGGGTAACTTAAGAGATAATAGAGAAAATATACGTAAAAAGCCTGGGCTGCCTTCCAGCAGCTCCAATGGCTCCCCAGGCAAGAAAGAATATAATTTTATACCACCAGATAGATTTTATACTTTAAAAGAAGAGATAACCCTAAGGTTTTATCAAACGCCAAAAGCACTTTTTAAAAACCCTAAATATAAAGGTCTTTCTCTTGGTCCTAAACTTATGTATTCAATATTAAGAGATAGGCTGGATCTTTCAATAAAAAATAACTGGAAAGACGAAAAGGGCTATATATATTTAATTTTTAGTGTAGAAGAACTTTCTGACCTTCTAGAAATGGATAGAACAGCTATTATTAGATATAAAAAGAAGCTTATTGAATATAGACTAATAATCGACAAAAGACTAGGCCAAGGAAATCCTAATATGATTTATGTTTTAAAACCGGAATTATCAAATGACCAGAAGTCGCAAAATACGACTTCTAGAAGTTTTAAAATGCAACCCTAGTGATACTGACGTCAATGAAACTAATTCAGATAACGTTAATAGGGCCAGTAGAGAAGAGATTGTGGAAAACTCTGAAGGTAAGATAAAGGAACGTCTTGGACCTAAAAGATATAGATCCAGGGAAAAGGAATTATTGGCTAAAGAAATAGGAGAAGAGCTTAATGACGCTAACAGCCTAGGAGCATTCCGTACTATAGTTGATAAGATTTCAGAACAGCGGATAAGGATATTTTTAAGCATAATAAAAGATACATATCTTACCGGGAAAATCAAGAAAAGTAGAGGGGCAATGTTTATATCACTTGCTAAAGCCTATGCTGTAAGAAACAATATAAATCTTAATTTTAAGTAATACTGCTGCCGAATATGAGTTTTTAAAATGCAGTGCTTGGCAATTTACTTTATTGTCCATAAAATGCAAACTTATATTTTCCATATTATGAATGTTTAATTTAAAAGGCAAGAGTGAAAAATCTTTTATTAAAAAAGAGAATAAAATATTTTAAATATAATTTTCCTTTTAAATTTAATTGTGATAAATTTATTGTGCAAAAAATATTATTTAAATAAAAATGGTAAAATTGCATGAGTGAAGTAATATTTATTATAGAGGAATCAGCTGAAGGTGGATTTGAAGCAAGAGCATTGGACTACTCTATTTATACTGAAGCTAAGGATATGGAATCATTAAAAGAAGCTGTAAAGGATGCTGTACTCTGCCATTTTGGTAAAAAAAATACACCAAAATTAATAAGACTGCATCTAGTAAAAGATGAGCTTATTACCATATGAAAATTCCCAGAGACATTAGTAGTGATAATATAATTCAATTATTAAAAAAATATGACTACAAAATTACCCGCCAGACTGGAAGCCATATCAGATTAACATCCAACCTAAAAGGAAAAGAGCACAATATAACAATCCCCAGGCACAAAGACCTAAAAGTTGGAACTATAAACAGTATTTTAAACGATATTTCTAAATATTTAGAAATAAATAAAGAAATCCTTATTAAGAAATTATCCAAATAGTTAATTATTCTTCTTTTAATAAATGAATGTATAGAGAATACTCACAAAAAATAATAAAATGTCCAGACTGCAGATTTGGCCCAAATACTAACTTTCAACTTGGACTAGTTTTTGGGGGAAAGGTCAAAATGGCCTAGATACTAACTTTAAAACTGGACTAAAGATTGGGGTAAGCCCACTTATGAATTATTTTTGGTGAAGCGTCTTTTTTGGTTTGAAGATAACTTAAGAAATAATTAATACATTTTTTCATTTTTGTATTTATTAGTAATATTAATTTCAGTGAGGATAATAGCATAATGTAGTAGAATTAAGTGCGAATAAATATTAAAAGAAATAAAGTGACAAAGGTTTAAAAAACTCTTTTAACAAATTTGATTCAAGTGGGGATGGTTGTGTATAATATTAAAAAGACTATTCAAAAATATGTATATGATTATGGTATTGGGCAAATGTATTTGATAAAATTTTTCTCTAACAATGTAAAGTAATATGTATCTACATAGTATAAGGAAAGATTATTCCATGAATTTGGGTGTATTTTCTATAGGAGATATAAGGTTTAAACTAATAGAACCTATAAGTGAATCAATATATTCTGAATATTGCAAAGAATATAGTAAAGGTATAATGTATCATTTAAAATTTGGTGTAGAAAACTATTTTGATGTAATAGAAGATTTTACATCTATTGGAATCACAGTTATACAATTGGGTCATCAATTGGATAATGAAGGAAAGAATATGTACACATATCTAGATACAAGAGAAAGTTTAGGATTTATTATAGAATTAGTAAATGTAACACCAGATTTTATAAAGCCCAATCCTGATCATTGGTTCCCAAAAAATAAAAAACTTGTATCTAAATCTATATTTAAAAGACCAAATTAGGTTGGTATAGTAGTAAAAAATCTTTTACAGAAAATGAAACAATATTCAGATTTCTTTGATAAATATGGTGAAGTAGTAGTTAATCATTTGGGTATGGAAGTTGATGATTATTATAAAGCGTTAGAGTTTTTTAAATAAAAGGGCTTAAAAGTAATGTAATCAGGAAATTATTTAGGAAAAATAAAAATATTCTTATTTATCTACTGGCATTGACCTTAATTGAATAATTGAAATAGCTGAGGCAAAGAAATCAATAAATTTATACCCTTAGTTTAACATTTTAATAATTTAAAAAGGGTGATATGAAAAAAGCAAGCTTTGGGATAGTAATAGGTTCCAGAAGTTTTTTTAATCCTGAACTGGCAAAAGAAACAAGAAATGAACTGCTGGAAAAAATGGACAGGTTGGGATACGGCTATTTTGTTCTTTCTGAATATGATACCCGCTACGGGATAATAGAAACCGTAGAAGATGCTAAAAAGTGTGCAAAATTATTCCGGGATAACTATGAAAAAATAGAGGAAATTATTGTGGTCCTTCCCAATTTTGGAGACGAGATCGGGGTAGTTAATACTCTGGACCTGGCCAAGCTTGAGGTGCCGGTTCTAATCCAGGCTTCTGATGACGATCTTGATAAGATGGATATAGGGCACAGGAGGGACTCATTTTGTGGAAAATTATCAGTCTGTAATAATCTTTATCAATATGGGATCAAGTTTACTAATACCAGTACCCACACCTATCCCATCACCAGTCAGGAATTCACTGATGATATCCAGTATTTTTCCAAAGTATGCAAGTTGGTAAATGGTCTAAAAAATGCCAGGGTAGCCCAGATAGGGACTAGGCCAACTCCGTTCCAGACTGTTAGATATTCGGAAAAACTTCTGCAGGATTCGGGAGTTACGGTCATTCCGGTAGACCTTTCAGAGATAATAGGGAAAGCAAAGTCGCTAAAAGACAGTAAAGGGGTAAAAGATAAGATATCGGAGATCAAGTCCTACGGAATTATCCCTGACTATATTAAGGAAGAAAATATCATAAAATCTGCAAAACTGGCTCTAGTAGTAGAAAAATTTATTACCGAAAATAAATGTGTGGCAGGGGCTATACAGTGCTGGCCGTCCATCCAAGAGAACTACGGCTGTGCAACCTGCCTCCCCATGAGCATGCTGGGAGACAAGGGTATTCCCATAGCCTGTGAAACAGATATTACCGGAGCACTTTCCATGTATGCTCTCCATCTAGTTTCCGATTCACCATCAGGTTACCTGGACTGGAATAATAATTATCTTGATGACCGGGATAAGTGCATAAACACTCACTGTTCAAGTTATCCCAAAGGATTTATTGCTACTGATTTTGAGATATCCAATCTTGATATACTGGGATCAAGCTTGGGATATGATAATTGTTTCGGAGCCTGCAAGGCAAATATCGCAGCTGGGCCCATGACCTTTGCCAAGATTTCAACTGATGACGGCAGAGGAATAGTAAAGGCATATTTTGGTGAAGGTGAGTTTACCGATGATCCCGTAGAGACTCCAGGAGGCATTGCAGTCTGCAGGATAAAGGGTCTCCAGAAGCTTTTGGACTATATATGCCAGAATGGTTTTGAGCATCATGTGGCCATGAACCGTACTACTGCAGCCAAAGTACTCAATGAGGCTTTTGGGAAATATCTTGGCTGGAGGGTTTATTGGCATAAGTGAGAAAAGATTTACAATTAAAATTATTTCAAATCATATAAAATTTATTTAAAAACTTTGTAATGCTTTAAAGAGAATAGTTATTAATTCTATATTGATAAAATATAGTGAAAAATTGTTAAATATTATTTAGACAACTCGCATAGGTAATTTATAAAAATATAATAAAAAAATAGAGATTTTTAAATATAAAAAGGAACTATATGGCTAGATATTTTTTAGGCCTTGATTATGGTACCGGTGGGGTAAAGGGATGTATAATCGATCAAGACTGTAAAGTACTGTCCTATTCATTTAGTGAGTATCCCATTATCAACCTTAAACCTGGGTGGTCAGAGCATGATCCGAATCTGTACTGGAAAATTTCTTACCAGATTATCAGTCAGTGTACCCGTGAAGCAAAAGTAAAACCCAAAGAGATCAAAGGCATTGCCATTTCATCTGCTCTTCCCTGTATGGTAATGGTAGATAAGCAGGGCCATTCCATAAACAATGCCTATAATCTGATGGACCGTAGAGCTACCAGAGAGGTGGAGAAAGTAAAAAGTATTATAGGTGAAAAAGAAATGTTTAAAATAACCGGAAACCGACTGGATGACCATCCTTCCATTGTTAACCTGTTATGGGAAAAAAATAACAGACCAGATGATTTTAAAAGGATCTTTAAAGCTTTGACTATAGAAGGTTTTATAATCCTTAAACTTACTGGAAAATTTACTATGGTGCATCAGAATGCCACCTATATGGGTGCCTACAATCTGGTAGAGAAACATTTTGATGATGGTGTCCTTAAGGAAATAGGGATCTATCCTGATATTTTCCCCTCACTTTATTTTAGTAAAGATCTGGTAGGAGAAGTTACTCTTGGGGCAGCCAAAGAGACTGGCTTAGCCCAGGGTACACCGGTAGCAGCGGGACAGGCTGATTTTAATGCCAGCTGTATTGCTAGTGGGGTAATAAATGAGGGTGATATACAGAGCAATCTTGGCACCTGTGGGAACTTTGGAATCATCCACAAGGATACTGATTTCATGTACGAGATGATTGCCATGATTTTTACTTTGGGTGAGGAAAATACTTATATAACTATTCCTACCACGACTACTGGGGGAATGTCCCTGAGATTCATAAGAGATAAATTTTCGCACCTAGAGGTAGCTTCCGAGTTGTCTTTTGGTATTGATTCCTATGATATTTTGAACCAGCAGGCTAAAGATATTCCGCCGGGTAGTGAAGGGCTTATTGTACTTCCTTTCCTTACTGGAGAAAGGTCTCCTATCTGGGATTCAAATGCCCGAGGGGTGGTATTTGGGCTGTCCTTAAACCATAATAAAGGCCACTGGGTCAGGGCAACCATGGAAGGAGTAGCCTACGCCATGTATGATTCCTTTAGACTGATCAAGGAAACCGGAAGAAAGATCAATTATCCCATAGTGATGCATGAAGGGGGAGCCAAGAGCGACCTCTGGAGGCAGATCATTACTGATGTATTCAATACCCCCACTGTGCTTACCAAGAAAAGGACCGGAGCACCTTTCGGGGATGCATATCTAGCAGGGGTGGTTACCGGTTACTTCAAGGATTTTTCCAGGTGTAAGGAGTTGGCAGAATACGTGGATCGGATGGAGCCTGATGAGCATAGACACCAGAGGTATATGGAATATTTTCAGCTCTATAAAAAGATATACAAGAGCCTGAAAGACGATTACCTAGAACTAGCCATTATCAGGGATAAGTAATGAATGGAGAAAATAAGGCTTCAGGCTTTATTATGAGTCGATTAGATAATATTTTATATATTTTACGCATTAGGTAAAAGAATAAATGATGCAATATGAAATCTTTAAAAATATTCACCAGATTGGAATAGTTACCCAAAATGCCAGGCAGACAATCAAGGGATATATTGAAAATTATGATATAGAGCCCTGGAATTTATGGGAGTTTGGTCCTGAAATGGTAGAATATATGCAGGTAAGGGGTAAAAGAGTAGATTACAGAATGACCATAGCCACCTGTAAAAAAATGAATGTCGATTTTGAAATAATTGAACCTAGAGATAATAAAAGTATTTACTATGATTTCTTAAATATTCATGGAGAGGGGATACAACATATAAACTATGACGTTTATGATTACGACCGGGCATTAGATATTTTAAGAAGTAGAAGTGTTGCAGTATCCCAGTTTGGAAACTTGGTAGGAAAGCACCGCTATATATATTTTGACACTGAATATGATGCGGGTCATATTATTGAAACATCTGGAAACCTCTCTGGTTTTAAAAGAAAAACTCCCAAAGAAATATATACTGGTAAAGAAGGTGAAAATAAGAATTGTAATCCAGTTTTTAAAAAGATCTCGCAAATAGGGGTTGTAGTCTCGGATTTAATTAGAACTGTAAAAAGCTTAAATGATAAATACACTATTGGGCCATGGAAATTTTACGTATTTAGTCCTACAGAAGTAGAAGATATGAAAATTATGGATAAAAAAGTTACTTACTGTTTTAAAATGGCAGTGTGCAGCTTGGAAGATGTAGAACTGACTTTAGTACAGCCTAAAGATAATATTAGTATATTCTCAAAATTTATTAAAGAAAACGGCAAGGGCCCATGTTATGTATCATTTGAAGTTGATAATTATGAAAATGTCTTGGAATTTGTTAAGGGTAGAGGTATGAATGTAATTCAAAGTGGAAATTGGTATGGTAGGAAATTTAGTTTTTTAAATTCTAGAGTAGATTTAAAATTCATTGCCTGTATCTATGAAACTAATCCAGAATTTGAAAAACCAAAACCTTATAGAATATATCCGGATTGATGGTTTGAATGTAACTGCAAGAATATTTTGGAGGAACTGGAATGAAAGCAGCAATATATTACGGGCTGGAAGACCTCAGGATAGAAGAAGTCGACTATCCCATATGCCCACCGGGTGGGGTTATTCTAAAAGTAAAATATGTGGGTATTTGTGGTGGAGATGTAAGGAATTATTACATAGGTACACATAAGATCAAACCTCCCATGATAACTGGTCATGAAGTAGCTGGAGAAGTTGTGGAGACAGATAAGAATCATAGTACTTACAAGGTTGGTGACCGGTTGGCAATGTCACCAATAGTATGTTGTGGTTCATGTTATTATTGTAGGAATAAAATGATTACCATGTGCGAAAATCTGAGGGAAATTGGGTTCCAATTTCCGGGGGGATTTGAAGAATTCATGCCTATTTCTGGAGAGGTATTTAAAAGGGGTTCAATAGTACCAATTCCTAAAGGTTTGTCATTCAAATACGCTGCTGTATGCGAACCATCTTCCTCTTGTCTATATGCCCAGGAAAGAGCAGATGTCACAGTTGGTGACAAGGTAGCCATATTTGGTGCTGGACCTATAGGATGCATACATATCCAGGTTGCCAAGCTCCGGGGTGCATCTAAGGTAATAATGATAGATATTTCGAGAGAGAGACTTGAAATGGCAAAAGCATTTGAGGCTAATGAATATATTGATGGTAGCAGTACTGGTGTAAAAGACAGGATAGAGGAGATTACCGGGGGTTGTGGAATGGATAAGGTAATAGTAGCTGCCTCTTCTTCCACGGCCATAGAACAGTCTATTGATATAGTCAGGAAGAGGGCAGTCATTGTTATATTTGGTGGTCTTCCAAGAGATGACCCTTTTACCAGTCTGAATGCTAATACCATACACTATAATGATCTGCATATTATAGGACACTTTGGCCAGGAAGAAAGGCATGTGATCCTATCTCTGGAATTGATAAGGGAAGGCAAAATAAGTGCTGAAAAACTGATAACCCATGTACTTCCCCTGGAGAGGATTCACGAAGGTTTTGAACTTTTAAAAAATAAGAAAGCCCTCAAAGTACTGTTAAAACCTTAGGATAAAAATATTAAAATTGGAGTTAGATACAAATTAATAAAAGGACTACTATGGTAAAAGAAATCAAAACAGTTTTCAAATGCAAACCTGACAGGTTAAAGTTTAAAACCATTCCGGTCTGCAACTATCAAAAGGATATTGATGATGAGATAGTTAATGGTAGCCTTATAAAGCTTGTCCGGTCACACAAAGACTATCTCAAAGCAATAGAGGAAACTTACAGCAGCAGTGATTCAAGGGAAGAACTTGAAGAGGTAGCTAGCGGCTAGGAGCTCCCAATGATATTTCACCATCAAAACAAGACCTAGCTAGAGGAGTTTTTTCTTCCTGATGCTAAAAATTGGTCAAGGTTATTAGAAAGATAATGAAGGAATAGTATTTGTATATTAATATTTTTAAATATTTATATCTTGCTAACATGTTTTCATAAACTTATAGCAATAGTTCATGAAGGACGAATTCGGAAAGACTTTAAAGTAATATCAAAAATAACGGATTTAAAAGGAGATATTAGATGTATGAAATAGACAGCAAACTAAAACAAAGAGAAAGGGATGGAAATCCCATAATGGTTGGATTGATAGGTGCCGGTCAGATGGGTACGGAAATAGTAACCCAAGTGGGGCTTATGAATGGCATGGAGATTGGTGTGGTAGTCGATCTCACTGAAGAAAGAGCTTCTACTGGATATGAATATATGAAAGACAATCCTCAGATCCTGACCACAGATGACCAAGATAAAGCAGAAAAAGCATTGAAATCTGGAAAGAAGATTGCCTCTACAAATTACCAGTTAGCCACAAGGTTACCCCAGATAGATGTGGTAATAGATGCCACTGGTTCGGTGGAGATGGGAGCTATAACTTCTATGGATGCTATAAACCATGGTAAACATGTAGTGATGATGAGTGTGGAATGTGATATTACCATCGGACCCATTTTACGAAAAATGGCAGAGAATGCTGGAGTAGTTTACAGCTTGGCAGCAGGAGATGAACCGGCCTCCATAATTGAACTTTACCGGTTTGCCCATGCCCTGGGTTTTACCATAGTCTCTGCAGGAAAAGGAAAAAATAATCCATTAGATATCTATGCCACTCCAGAAACTGTGGGAGATAGAGCAAAAGAACGGAACATGAGTTCCAGGATGCTCTGTGAATTTGTTGATGGTTCAAAAACAGCCATTGAAATGGCTGCTGTCTCCAATGCTACTGGGCTGGTCCCGGACATAAGGGGAATGCACGGAGCAAAATCCACGGTAGATGAACTAAAAAAAGTTTTTATTCCTAAAAAAGATGGAGGGGTACTGAACAAAATGGGAGTGGTTGATTATGCTATAGGAGTATCGCCTGGGGTATTTGTTGTTTTCTATACCAATAATGACAGAATCAGAGAAGGGATGGCCCAGCGAGATATGGGGAAAGGCCCCTATTATTTACTGTTCAGGCCTTATCATCTCTGCAGTGTAGAAGTTCCCTTGACGGTGGCTCAAACAGTTATCTATGGTGAGTCATCTGGCCATCCTATGCAAAAACTGACTTCAGAATGTATAGCAATTACCAAAAGAGATTTAAAGAAGGGAACAGTCTTGGATAATATTGGTGAGACCTGTTACCGGGGTAGCATAGAGCTGGCGGATATTTCAAGAAGACAAAATTTACTTCCTCTGGGACTAGCCAAAGGTGTAGTTTTGAATCAGGATGTAAAGAAAGACAAAGTAATCACCTATGATATGGTGGAATTGGTAAACGACACAGTTCTGTTGAATTTACGGAAGATCCAGGACAGTCTTTTTTTATAAATACAGCTTCCTGTAGTAGTAACTATTTTGATACAAATTAGACAGATCTGTGTACATTCACTAGAAATATATGCGTGTATAAAACTACACATAAAAAAACTAATTAAAAGGTGATAACTTTGAATATGCTTGGAACTAGTTAAAGTTACAAAATTTTAAGTACCAAAATATTTATTTCACTGAAACCAATTAAGAGACAGTTTTTTATTCTCTACTGGCTATTTTTTTATATCTTTTAAAATTATTAGATGGATTTTCCGGCTGAATTGCAATTATTAAGTTATCGTATTTGAGTCGCAGATAAGTGTAATAAAATATTTGATACTGAAGATTGGTTTTGATATTTTATTGGTTGCTAACAATGAGCAACTATATATGGGTAAATCCTTAAAATTTTCAAGAACAGCAAGTGCAAAACTTCAATATAAAATTAATGCTTCGATTTGCTCAAAATTCTTTGAGTTTCCTTCTACTGTAGTCCATGGCTGTTTATAGATGTCTTTTAGTTTATTTTCTCAATTACTGGCAGGCTCACAGGTTCTATAGTGAAGTGGCTAGGTACTAATTTTATTAATATATTTCTTTTCTATAAGCAGTATATACTTAGTGAGAAATTTAATAATTATTTTAAAGTAGGAGACATCTTATTAATTGCGTTATAGAACAATAAATACTTCCATTTATTTTAAGAGTAATTTATACTGTTTATAAATATTAATCTTAGGAGAAAAGTATGAAAGTCACTGTGATCGGGGGAGGAAGTACCTATACCCCTGAGCTTTTAGAAGGATTTTTATCTTTGTGGCAAAGATTGAAACCTTTAAAAATCAGTCTTAATGATATAAACGAAGAAAGGCTAAAGATTGTCTCGGAATTTTTAAAAAGAATGATTAAAAAATCCAATGCTGAGATTGAACTTTCGACTACTCTAAATTTGGAAGAAGCCTTAAAGGATGCAGATTTTGTTATAAGCCAGATAAGAATTGGAGGTCAAAAGGCAAGACTTCAAGATGAAAGCATACCTCTTCAATTCGGGCTATTGTGACAAGAAACGGCAGGCCCTGGAGGTTTTGCCAATGCTCTTAGAACTATTCCTGTAGTTTTAAATATTGCCAGAAAAATTGAGAAATTCTCTCCAAATGCCTGGTTAATAAATTTTACTAATCCTTCAGGAATTGTTACTGAAGCCATATCGAGATATACTAAAGTTAAAGTACTGGGGCTCTGTAATGTTGCCATAAATCTACAGAACGAGTTTTCCCGGTTATTTAATGTGCCTATGGATGATATCTTTTTAGACTATTTTGGGCTGAATCATTTAACCTTTACAAAAAGGGTATTTGTTAAAGGAGAAGATGTAACGGAAGAAGCTTTTAAAAAGATAAAAGAGAGTAGCTCTGAAGAGGATAGGAAAATCCTGGGAACTATTAGAATGTACCCCAATTATTATCTAAGCTATTTCTATTTTAGAGAAGAAAAGGTGAAAGAAGCAAAGGAAAAACCAAAAAGAGCTGAAGAAGTAGCAAAAATTGAAGAGGGTCTTTTAAAGCTTTATCAGGACACCAATTTAAATGAAAAGCCTAAAGAACTTAGCCAAAGAGGAGGAGCTTTGTATTCCACGGCAGCAGTAAATTTGATCTCCCAACTTACGGGATTACGAAAGGGATTCCAGATTGTAAATGTTACCAATAGAGGAGCAATTTCTGATCTTCCGGAAGATTGTGTAGTAGAGATTCCCGTTTTTATAGAAAAAGAAAGAGTACAAAGATGTGTCATTGGAAAACTTCCTCTGGAGGTAAAAGGGATTATTCAAGTAATAAAAACTTATGAACAGCTTACTATTGAAGCTGCTGTTGAATGTTCCTACAGAAAAGCATTAATGGCTTTAACTCAACATCCATTGGTTTCTTCACTTACTCTTGCGGAAAAGGTTCTTTCTGAATTAATAAAAGCTAATAAAGAATATTTCCCAAATCTTTTATAAAGACATTAGGGCTTCACGAAATTAAAAATTCGGTAGAAAACTTTTAACAAATCGAATTTTATTAGGTTCTTTGACAAATGAGGAAAAATAGGCAACAGCTAAGACAGTGATATGGGAGATAGTGCAAAGATTTGCCGTAGCGGCTAGACCTACAACAGAAGGCTTTTGCATAAGGATTGAAAGCAAGCGAGAAAATACTCTTTCACTGCTGCTTCTCCTGTTAAAATCCCTCTTAAAGGCTTCAGACCCGTAGTCGATCTCAGCCCTTATGGTATCATCCACATCTACCCTTAGATACCTGTAGCAACCAGAGCCGTTTACAAACCGGGGATGAAACCAGGGGCAATACGGATGGTCCTTGGCAAACTTCTTTGAGCCTTTTATGGGACAGACAAACTTATGACGCTTTCTGTTTTTTGCCTTATCCCACCAGATACCACGGGAAAGCATCTCAAAACCGGCTTTCAAAGGAAGTGGTTTTAGAATATATCAGTAAGCGCCCACATGAGACATGCAAAAATCATGCAAACAGGGTAAGCGATTTAAAACAGTTTGCAATATATTTGAATGAGAAAGGCTACGAAGCATATATTCCGACTGTGGCCAAAGCTTCAAGATGCGCATCGACCTTTGTCCCATACATATTTACGCACGATGAGATCTCAAGGATTTTTCAGGAAGTTGACAGATTAAAACCAAGTTCCCGCTACAATAGTGCTATTGTTTATCCGGTGCTCTTTAGAGTACTATACGGTTGTGGTCTGAGAATAACAGAAGCTCTTGATTTAAAAGTTGTGGATGTGGATTTGGTTAATGGTGTTCTTACAATAAAAAAATCAAAATATAATAAGGACAGGCTAATACCTATGTCAGTTTCTTTAAATTCTATATGTAAAAGATTTCATAAGCAAATACACAAGAACTCATCAGAGAACGATTACTTTTTTAAAAACAAAAATGGTAGCCGGCGCAGCAAAAGTACAGTAGCCTCCAGGTTTCGTGAGATTCTCTGGGCAAGCAAAATCCCTTACGGGGGAAAAGGCAAGGGACCCAGGCTTCATGATATTCGTCATGTGTTTTGCTGTCATTCATTAAAAGAAATCTCAGATAAGAAAATAGACCTCTACTGCGCATTGCCTGTATTATCAACCTATCTGGGACATAGTTCAACAAGAGCAACAGAAAAATATCTCCGGCTAACAGAGGAACTATATCCAGATATAATCAGGCGCACCGGCAACATCACTTCATATGTTTATCCGGAGGTGTATAAAGTTGAAGCCTACTGATTTCGCATATTACCTTACAAACTTTCTATCGAAACACCTTCCAGGCATTGAAGGCTGTAGTGCAAATACGATTTCGGCCTATAGGGATGCTTTCAAATTGCTGCTGTTGTTTGCAAGCAAAAAAGAAAAGATAAAGGAAAAAAAACTAAAGTTGTCTTTAATTGATAAAGATTTTATCTTGCGTTTTTTGTTATGGATTGAAAATGAACGCGGCTGTGCTGTTATTACAAGAAATCAAAGATTGGCAGCAATTCATTCGTTCTATTTATATCTTCAAAGGGAACTGCCAGATTACATGTACCAGTTCCAGGAAATTTTATCAATACCTTTTAAAAAGCATCCACAGAAAACATTAAATTTCTTGTCGACAGATGCAGTTAAAGCGCTTCTTGCGCAACCTAATATCAATACAGAAAGTGGTCGAAAACATCTTGTGCTTCTAAGCTTAATGTATGCAACCGGAGGCCGTGTGCAGGAAATAGCCGATCTGAGAGTATCGGATGTAATGTATAACTCTGGCTCTCTAGTAAAACTTACAGGAAAAGGAAACAAAAGTAGATTTGTACCATTAGAGGCTACTGTTGTTAAATTACTTTGCCAGTATCTTAAAGATTTTTCTTTGGCCGAGTCTTCTAAAAGTATGGAACTTCTATTTACAAACCATTCACAAAATAAATTAACTCGACAAGGCATAACCCATATTCTAAAAAAATATGCTGACATGGTTCAAAAAAAGCAACCTGGACTAATACCTAAAACCGTTTCGCCGCACTGCCTGAGGCATTCCCGTGCAGTCCATTGGCTTCAAGCTGGAGTGGACTTAATATATATCAGAAATTTACTAGGACATGTCAGTGTTCAAACCAGTGAAATTTATGCCCGTATTGATGGAGAAATGAAAAGAAAAGCCTTGGAAAAAGTATCTTCATATGTTTTTACTGATGAAATACCTTCATGGCAAAAAAATAAATCTTTAATGGCGTGGTTAAAAGAATTGAATTAAATAGTTTGAATAGTTATGTAAAGTTTTTTGCTGGAAAAATACTGATATTAATCTCATTACCAGCGAAAACTTTACATAACCATATACTTGTCATAACCGACAATATGTAAAGATTTACATATTGTTGGTAAAAGCTTCGTTTCGACTGCTATCGGGCACCAGGCCTGCGTATATGGATTTAAAACTCTTTATTTTAACTTTGGCAAACTAATCCCAGTATTAAAGCTTAAGAAGGCTGATGGCTCTTACCTAAAGGAGATAAGAAGAATAGAAAAGCAGAATGTTTTAGTCTTAGATGATTTCGGGCTTGAAAAGTTAGATACTGTATCAAGACTAATATTTCTTGAAATACTTGAGGACAGGCACGGAATAGCCTCAACTATCATTACCAGCCAGCTTCCGGTATCAGCCTAACATGATGTTATTGGAGATCCTACAATATCTGATGCAATATGTGATAGAATAATACACAACTGTTTAAGGATTGAACTTAACGGACCCACGGCAAGGGAAATATACAAGAATTAGAAGGGTCAAAGTTTACCACTTTTAATTTAGCTCTTTTGAAAACTTAAGATGAGGAATAAGTGGCAGGTTTAAAACGGAATAGGTGGCAGATTTCACCGAAATATACATTATAGTAACAAAAGAAAATAAAAAGGATATTGATAGAGCATTTCATAAAATAGTAGATGTGGATTATAAAAATTGTCCCGATGCGTGGAAAAAAATTAAAGAAATTATTAAGAGCAATGACGAAAATGTTAAAATGGACTTTACGAATAAATTAAAAAATGTTTTACCTTAAAATTGCAAATTAATGTATTTTGGAAACCACTATCAAAGTTATAAAATAGGATATCCTGAGCAATTAATAAAAATATTGTTCAATGCAGTAGATTAATATGAATTAACTTGTCAACTCAATTCCGGTATAAAAATATCCTCACTTGAACTTAATAAATTGGTTCTAACAATGTGGCAGATGGCGAGCCACTTTCAGACATATTTATCAGCAATATCTTAAATACTATTTCTTTAATGCTTGACAAATGAAGTTACTATTTAATTTTTTGATCTTATGTCTAAAGTAGTATAATCATTACATTAGTAATTCCAGTCCTTATTTCCCGTTTATCTAAAAGGAGATAAAGATGAAAAGGAATAAGCTATATATAATCCTTGTAATAATTACTATCCTGTCTTTATTTATTACTGCAGCAACATGCAACCTCCGCCTTTTAAGAGCTTGAGGGAAAATGGGCCAAAAAATATCCAATGGCAGTAAAATCCTGGAAGGGATTATGGGACAGGCTAAGACCTATCATGGTATGGCCAAAGCTAGATTCAGGGGTCTTAAAAAAGTACAAATACAGTTTCTATTAACTGCTACGGCAATAAATTTAAAGAAAATGGTAAAGATGTTGGAAGTTGAAACCAAAGAATTGAGTATTTCAAGTAAAATTCTTAACTTAATAAAAAACTTAAGAGTTTTTTCAAGTATTATTCAAAAAAAGTCTATTTTTCAATTGGCTTAGGCAACAGCCCCAATCTGTTACAGTCCCGGTTTAAAATCGTCAGTCTTTTTTTAAACCCCGCAAGCTAGCATGGGTATTATCAGTTATACAGAACCTAGCGCAATATATTATAAACTTTTAACCGGACCTGCTTATGAGTTAAACAGTGTGCCTAAATTACCATATTTTCCTTCATAAGCTGGACTTATCCCTGAACAGAGATCGATATATCTTAATTAGTTAAGAAACATAGAGGTCAGTGTAGATATCGGATATGTATTTCTTTTTTATTATGGACTTGAAAGGCACTTGGTATATAGTAAATATGAACAAGCATTTAAAACCATACTTAGACTAAGGCAATTTCATAAAAACAACTCATTTCTTAATTATTCTTCAAGATTTTAGCAACTGGCCCAAAATTGGACAATATCTAAACATAGTTATACAACTAAACAAAATAATTCTTAAAAATTATATCTCTATAACCTCGCGATATTTATTGTTAAAGACTTCTGCTTCACCGGAAGTTATGAGTGCGCCATCTTCAAACCTTAACCCCAACTCATCATCACCAAGGAAAATATCAACCTGAAAAGTCATCCCTTCTTCCAGAAAATAATTGCTGTCCGATTCCAAAAATGGGTGTTCGCATTCCATTATTCCTGTTCCATGGCATGGGCCATATAAAAAGTAATTTGAATAACCCTTTTGATTAAGAAAATCCCAATATTTTTTAAATACATCCTTTGCTAAAATGCCAGGTTTTAAAGATGAGATAACAAGCTTTTGAATTTCAATTCCAATTTTTACAAGCTCCTTATATTTTTTCGGCATTTTTCTAATGCATATAGGTCTTCCTATACTTGAGGAGTAGTTACCATAACGGCAACCAAAATTGAACTGTATTGGCTCGTCTTTTAAAATAACTTTGTGTGAAGCCCGGCTAATAGCCTGGTTAGTGCGTTTTCCTGACAGAATATATGGAGCAAACGCAAAACTTTCAGCTTTGTTCTTAAGCATCTCACCGACAACAAATCCTGAAAGCTCCACTTCCTCCATTCCCGGTTTTATATTGTTCAAACCTGCCTCAAACGCTTTTAAAGTAATATCTGCAGATTTTTTCATAAGCTGTATTTCATTTGGACTTTTCTTCATTCTTAAATTTATCAGAATATCATCTGCTTTAACGAGTTCTGCAGATTTTGATGAATTCATAATTGCTTCATAAACAGGAAGTGAAATTACTGGAAAACCTGAAATACCAACCCGTTTGACTTTGCTTCCGTTTAAAACAAAATCAAAAATTTCATCATATTTATCAAGCCTCTTATCGGGGTAATTTGGTTCGGATGATTCTCTGTGCTCTAAAACCTGAAAAATTGTTTTGATTACGCTGTAGTCCTGAGCAAAATTTTTAGCCTCTGGTCCAATTACCAGTGCAGGACTGCCCTCCCTGGGAATAACCAATGAAGCAGTTTCGAATTGTGGCCAGTAATTTGAAAGATAAATCAGATTTTGGGGTTCACAGTCTGAGCCAAATACAACAAGAACATCTATATTTCTCTTATTTAAAATTTCCTGTACTTTTGTTATTCTTTCACTATATTCATTTGTATGTATTTTGTCAATCATACTATATTCCTTTCTTAATAAAATGAACTTTAATTTATTTATCTAAGATATCTATACCAGTCACTATATCAAGCATACTAAAATATCTTATAGAATATATATCCATCAAATAAAGATCACTTTATCACGTTTCAATCCAATCTTAAGAAAGGTAATGACATAAAAAAAATTTAATTAATCCTAATCTTTCTTATGTGGGATTACCACGACTTTCATACACTTATTTGGATCAGTTACGATGTTCATATTATTCACAAGTTCATTAAGGCTAAATTGATGGGATATTAATTTATCAAATGGAAATTGGTTTGTGTACCTTTTCATTATTCTGATAACAGGGTCCCACTTTCTTCCACAATGAAACATACCATGTATATGTACATTCTTTGAAGTTATATGTCTCATAACATTTAATGATACAGGGTCTTCTCTATCCACCCAATTTCCTACTTCTATTACAGTGCCACTTTTTCTTACCATCTCAAGTGCTTCTATGAATACCTCCGGTTCTCCTGCTGCTTCAATTACAAGGTCTGGGCCAATTCCTCCAGTTAATTCTTTAACCATCTGAATCCTTTCATTGACAGATGTATTTTTAGCATTAATGGTTAAGTCTGCATAAAACTTTTTAGCTACTGCTAACCGATTATCAGCTAAATCTGTAGCTATAGCCAAATCTGCTCCATGAATTCTTGCCATTATCCCATGTAAAATACCTAGTGGGCCATTACCGAGAACTAAAACAGAATCGCCAGGACCAAATCCCTCATGTATAGCTGGATAAGGTTGTGTAGCTCTAGCTAAAGCGCTATAAACTGTTGCCATTTCTTCCACAATTACTGCAACTTCTGTTGGCATATCTTCAGGAATTTTAAAAACTATAGAATTTGGAAATACAAACATATACTCAGCAAAACCACCTCTAAGATGAGGTGGAATATCAGCTGAAGGGTGAACTCCATAAGCCATAACTTGATTTTCACATGTCGTGTTATCATATTGATTTAAGCAGTAATGACATCTTCCACAATTTACTTCAACTGCAACCGCTATTCTATCACCTTCTCTTAATGTCTGACAATCAGCAGCCATATTATTAGCTGCATCTTTACCAATTTCAACAATTGTACCTATCATTTCATGTCCAAAAGGCATTGGAAAAATAGATTTTCCACGAATCTGTGTTGAGTCTCCTTTAAATATATGTTTATCAGTTCCACATATACCACACATCTCTATTCGAACTATAGCTGAATCATTATCAATTTTAGGATATGGATATGTACGTACTTCCACTTTACCAGGTCCTACCATGACAGCCGCTCTTACTTCTTCTGGTTTTGTAAAAATCATCTCTTTACCACCTTTCTATTATATAATTAGATATATAAAGTTTTTTATTAAAATATCTAAGAATTTTAGTAAGTTAATATATAAAAAAACTGCTTTTGTAAATTTATTCAGTTTCAATCTGAATCTATTACCATTTTTTATTAAAAAAATTCTCCCATTCTAATAATTATTTTTTTATTGTAATCATCTGACATAGCTTCAATTTCTCTATCAATTATATAATCTATCTCATTAAAACCCTTAATTGTAAGATCAAACCATACCTAATTTGTTTCCCAATATCTGTTAGAAAAATTATTATCATCTGAATATTAAAAATATCAACTTTTGTAAAATATTCAGAATTTGTATATATGGATGATTAATCAATCTACTTAATAAACTTTTTTACCTTTACCAATTCTATTTTTTATTCCTTTTTTGAAAATTTTTTTAATTTGCTTTGTATAATAACAATTTTTAAAACAAATTCTTCAATTATTTTAATATTTATAGGACCTAAATTATTATTGTCAATAATTAGGCGCTTATAATGACTTGACCTTTCCCCCAAAAACTAGCTCACTTATAATGTTAATAATACGGCTTTGCTGCCCCTGAAGCCAGACTCCAGGCAAAATCACTTGGGGTCATATTTCCCAGGGAGCTATGGGGCCTGAACTCATTATAGTCCCTTCTCCAGGCCTCTAGTTTATCTCTTGCATCATCGATTGAGAGGAACCAATTGGTATTTAGACACTCATCCCTTAAGCTACCATTAAATGACTCTATAAAGGCATTATCTACCGGCTTTCCGGGACGGGAAAACTCAAGCTTAATGTTATTTTGATAGCTCCAGTTGTCAAGTGCTTTAGAGATAAATTCCGGACCGTTATCAACCCTTATCTTTTCAGGTAGTCCTCTATGATAGCTAATGGCCTCCAGTATGTCCACTACTACCTCTCCAGTTATTTTACTGTCTGCATAAATATTTAAACATTTTCTGCTGTATACATCCATCATGGTAAGTGTCCTGAACCGTCTACCATTAAACAGAGCATCGGACATGAAGTCCATGGCCCAGCACTGATTGATAGTATTCACGTCAACTTTAGGAATCCTAGCCTGGCTGATCCTCTTTTTCTTTCCTTTATGGCGCAGATTAAGCCCTTCCTGGCAGCATATTCTGTATACTGCTTTATGGTTGACTTTCCAACCTTCACGGCACAGAAGTACATGTATCCTCTTGTAGCCATACCGTACCCTTGATGAAGCAATATCCCTTATGCGTATCCTTAGAGGGATGTTATCATCTTTCTTGGCTATATATCGCTGGGTTGCCCTACAGAATCTAATTACTCTACAGCACCATCTTTCGCTTATATCATAATGTGCCTGCAGCCAGTCTATAATCTCTCTTTTGGCTGCAGGCTTTAAAACTTTTTTGACAGTACATCCTGCAGCATCTGCTTATCCAGGCTTAGGTCTGCCACCAGCTTCTTTAACTGGCGGTTTTCTTCTTCAAGCTGTTTAAGTTTTTTTAAGTCACTAGGCATCATGCCACCGTATTTTTTCTTCCATCTATAAAATGTCTGCTCGGTAATCCCATCTTCCTTATTACTTCCTTTACTGGTGTTCCTGTCTCTGCCTGTTTTAGTGCAAAGGCGATCTGCTCTTCGGTAAACTTGCTGCTTTTCATCTCTTCTGATCCTTTCTTTGTTAGCTTTATTATATAGCCAAAACTAACATTATGTTTGGATCAGTTTTTGGGGAGAAGGTCATATTATTTTAAATAGTTAATTATGTGTCCAATTTTGGGGGTTTAAATCAATAATTTAATGGGGGTATCCACTTGACTCAACTACATACTATATACAGTATCGTAGCATGAGAATAATTTAGACTAAACACTATATATAGTGTTTACCTGAGCGAAGGGGATACCCCCATAATTTAATTTATTATTTCTTTGATTTAACTTTTTAATTTATATCTAAATTCTCTTGGACTCATTCCAGTGAGTTCTTTAAATTTTCTAAAAAAGTAACTCAGACTTCCAAATCCAACTTTATATGCAATGTATGTGATTGATGTATTTTCAATAATTAAAGCTTCTTTAGCCGCATCTATTCTTATATTTAACAAATATTTTGTAAATGTTAAACCCATAACTTTTTTAAAAAATTTGCAAAAATAATGCAAACTCATATATGATATTTCTGATGCTTCTTTAAGAGTGATATTCCTTCCATATTCTTCTTGCACTAGGGCTAATATGTTATGTAATTTTTGAATGTTTTCTATTTTATTATTGTAACTTTTTTTTGGTACCAAATTTATTTTACTAAAATACTTAACAATAATTAACAGTATTCTAATTAAATATGATTTTAATTCCAATTCATAGTTTATATTTTTGTCTTTTAGCAGTAAAAGTATATTTTTAAGGTATCGGAATATCTGTTGGTTATTTATTTTTCTAGGATTTATTATATGGTTGTAATTTTCATATCTGTAAAAAAATGGGCTTAAATATTTAAAATCAAATTCGTTATCACCTGGTTTATAAATAATTTCTGGCATAAATATTAGTGACATGATAGTAAAATCCTGATCATGATATTTAAAAAATGTGTGTAATTCATGTGGTCCTATAATTATAATATCATCTTTATTAAAAATATATTTTTGATTTTCAACATTCAATAATCCTTTACCATCAATAACATAAGTAATTTCAAGATATTCATGATAATTGAGTGTAAGTCTAAAGTTATATTTGAAAGAATATAAGTTTAGTGCAATAGGAAATTTTTTCTCAAAATTGAATAAGTGTTTACCATATCTATCAATTTCTTTTCCAAGTATTATAATTGATTTAAAATTTTCTTGATTTATAAAAGAATTACCCATGTAAATTAAATTTTATATTTAAATAATATAGCCTATTTTCCGCAAGTAGAAATTTCAATTTTCCAGTATTTTTATTTGGCTTAACCGGTGTAATTATCCTTGGATACGGCAAATAAATCAAGGATTTCTTCCTGGAGGGCAGAAATCGGGTCATAGAAGCATTTAATCTCTTTACCACCATCAAGCAGTTTGTGCTTTCTTAGATTTGAAAACAAATCTATTATCCTCTCTGTTGTCGGGTGCATACACTTCCGTTCTTCAGGATACAGGGGAAGAGACTTAATATCTCTTTTTCCCATAACCAAACGCAGATCCCTCTCTATTAATGCATTTAGGGTAAGTACCATAAAATACACAAACATAAGTGCTTCAATACGGTGGGGAAGCTTTAAGTATCACCATACGGAGCACCGATTCTACTTTTTGTAAGAACTGTATCAACATTGAAAACATCAGTTATTATCTGTCTCCAAATATTGCTCTTTGCACCGCCTTCATGCATAACGAGAGGATAATTTATTTTAATATTTCTATCTTTAAAATAAATCAAAGAATCATAGAGCGCAAAAGCAACACCTTCCATCGTAGCTCTGATTAAGTGTGATTTATTATGATTTAATGAAAGCCCAAAAACAACACCCCTTGCTAGGCTATTCCATATGGGAGTTCTTTCACCAGTAAAATAGGGGAGGACTACTAATCCATCACTACCAACAGGAGTATTTTCAGCCTGTTTATCAAGAAGCTCATAAGAGCTTATGCCAAATGCATTCTCTGCTGCAACTTCAAGCTGGGAAAAATTGTCCCTTATAAATCTTAGAGACATACCACCCGTAGTAGTTGTTGCAGCAGTAATGTAAGTGTCCTCTTCTCCTACAGTAAATCCCCAAGTAATCATCTCATACATGAAGTTGGTGTCTTTGTGTACTACACCAAAATTACCACAAGTCCCTAAATTACATTGAATATCACCTTCACTAATAACACCGCTGGCTATACAGCTTGCATTAAAATCAGTCTGTCCAGCAGATACAGGAATTCCAGCAACAAGCCCTGTGTCTGACGCAGCTTTATTGCTAACTTTACCGATTATCTCTCTTGCATAATATAGATTAGGAAATATTCCAATTGCAATATTAAATTTCTTAAGTAACTCTTCGTCAAAATTTTTTTTAATGATATTATACAAACCTGAAAATGCAAGATTTTGGTGAACTTCTCCTAAAACTCCTGTCAGTTTATAGTTTATATAAGAACTTATAGTTAAAACTTTATATATTTTTCTATAGTCATTAAACCTATTATTTTTTTCCCATAAAATATTTACACTACTGGGATGATCATCTAATCTGTTTGCAGTTACATTAAAAACTTCTCTTTCTCCGATATTATTTTTTGCCCACTCCACTTCTTTAACAGCTCTTCGATCCATGAGATTATATGCATTATTTATGATATTGCCTTCCCTGTCTATCATCACCATGCAGGGAAGAGCACATGATACAGCAATTCCTTTTATTTCAGAGGGCTTTATTTTTGCCATAGCAATACTATTTTTTATTATCCTGCAAGCTATTTCCCAGTATAGTGAAGGGTTATGTTCTGACCAGCCAGGTCTTAATGTAATAATAGGATACTCCTCAAAGTAATAGCCATTAACAGTACCATCAAGATCGGCAATACAACCCTTAGCTCCTCCTGTCCCGTAATCTATGCCTAAAAAATAATTTCCCACTTGTCCTCCAAAAAAATATTTGATTTTAGTTGGAATTAGAAATTTCTAGCTTTCCATGAGCACATGAGAACATCTAAGAGCTCTATTGTTTTTTTATGCCAATAATCTATGGTCATTGGTATAGTTCTTACACAGAAAGCTTCTTCTCCTACTCTTTCGATAAATCTGCCTAATTCTTCATGAAAAGGCATGCACATTGCAGAAAAGTAATTAATTTTACTTATTCCGGCTTCAATAATATATCTATACTCGGAAAAATTAAGACCTGAAGCCCCATGCATCCCGAGAGGTATTTTCACTGAATAGCTAATTCTTTTTACAAGCTGCAAATCCAGATTAGGTTCTTCAGCATATTTCCCATGTACATTACCAAAGGATATTGCGAGACAGTCAACATTGGTATTGTTTACAAATTCAACTGCATCATTGGGTTTGGTAAAAAAGCTCCGCGTGGAACTTGCCGTAGTAGCTTCCAATGCATTGCCACCAATCTCTCCAAGCTCAGCTTCCACACTCACTCCAAGAGAATGTGCAATTTTTACAATTTCCTTTGTTTTTGTTATATTCTCCTCAAAGGGTAAACCTGAGCCATCAAACATTACTGAAGAAACTCCGTAATGTATTGATTTCATTATAAGGTCAAAATCATAACCATGATCAAGTATTGTGGCAATAGGTACAGTACTTTTTTTAGCTTCATTAACTATAATTGGCATTATCATTTCAATTGGAATATCAGGGGTTAACTGCTTGTTATAACATATGATAACCGGAGCTACTTTTTCTTCAGCTGCTCTTAATATTCCAATAAGCATCTCAAGATTTCCTGCAACAAGACAGGGTATCCCATATTTTCTTTCCTGTGCATCTTTTAAAATTCTTTTTAATGTAACATGGGGCATCTAATCTCCTATCTCTTGACTTTTAATTCTCATCAGCTATTCTATCCTTTAGTTAATATTGATATGAACCCATCATTTGAGCACAAAATAAACTAAGTTAGCGTCAACTGATGAGCTCTTATTTTATTATTTTTAAATATATATCCAAATTCTTCCGGGGGTAGATACCTTAGTGAAGAATTTAATCTTTTACTGTTATAAACCTCTCCAATAAAATAGGTAATTCTTTCTGTGACATTATCAAATGTCTCATACTCAAACATATAAACTTCTTCAACTTTTAGTGTCTTAAAGAATGATTCTATCTATTTAGCTCATTAAAATTAGATCCAGAAAGGGTTATATACATAATATCCCTTAGCCTAAACGATATATTTCCACCCAATCCTATTACTAAATTCCTATCTATTAGTCTGTTTTCCTGCTTTATGAATTCTTTTATTAAAATAGTTTCATTTTCCATTATCAAACTCTCCTACAAAAAACATTATATCAAAAAGAGTAAATATTGTTAAAAAATATCAAGTGATACAAGGCTGTTCTACCGAAATTTTAAAAATGGTTTTATTATAGATCTAAATGTTAACTACAAACTATCCATAGCAGCAGAAAAACTGCTAAAAAAATTTAAGGTAAAACTGTTCAGACTCAAGTTTTATAAAAGATGGAGAGCTTTACTCTAACCTATTTCAATTGACCAATTATTAACACATCGGAATTAAAATCATGCATCTTGAAAATTGTATTTTTTCTGTTATATTCAATACGCGGTTTTGCGATTAATTTATTACCCAGATTAATAATAAAAAAATCATAATTCTTTAAATTCTTATTTACCCTCACATCGACATTATAAGGAATATATATAACTACTTTGTCTTTTGAAGAAGACATCCTTATCTCATTTCGCTGGGTTTCATTTTCATTCATAATGAAAGGCTTTGGTTCAATATCAAATAACTTATAAGTCTCAAATATCCATTTTGCATAAGTTGCTTCTAATGCGCCATTTAATCTAATAGCAGTTTGCCAATCATAGGGTATTTGCCAACACTTTTCATTTAAGAATTGTTGACCTCTTTTATACCAATTCCATACTCCATGCGCTCCATATGTAATACCAGCTTTCGCACCAGATAAAATACTTTGCCATATAGATTTTCTAATATTTAATTCCGAAAATCTTCCATATTTATAACCAAAACCCATCCCATCATAGCAAACTGATGTATTTATTATTGGTTTTTTAACAGGTGCATCATTATAATACTTCTGAGCGTATTTATATGGGTTATCCTGCATTTCAATAAAATGACCAGCCTGATACATATATAGGTCAACGCGATCAAAGAATTCATCAGGTATCATAACTGTTTTAACAGAAGTATGCATTGTAGTTAGAGCTTGGGGATCAATGGTTTTTATGATTTCTAATATTTTTAAATAATATTTTATAGCTCTATCTGAAGGAAAACTAGTGTCTTCACTAACTTGAAATATTGGATAAAACTTGGCAAATGATTTCATAACCTGAACTGTGTATTTCTCAAGTGTATCAAATGGAATAATATATTTTTCTTCAACTCTTCCAAAAGCTTCAGACTCATCGGGTATATAATTACACATTGTAACAGCTAAATAGGGAACAAAACCTTTCTTAGTTGCCATTATTAACATTTTTTCCGCTTTATCAAAATAATCATTATTTAATTTATTAAAGTTAAAATTTCCTTTAGTGGTTAATTTAAAAGGGGCAATATCAAAGACTTTAGTTTCAAGTACTAAGGGTAATACTGAAATTTGGACTGCATTAAATCCTTGACAATATCTGAAATCAAGATACCAATCCCACTCCTCTATTGAAATATTTGTAAATGCACACCAAACAGAATCTGCAAGAAGAAATACTGGTTTATTATTTCTAATAAAATAATCGTTTGTTTTAGCTACTCTTAGCCTCTCCATAGCACCACCTTTTTAATAATTCTTTCTTTTTAGTTAGAGTATCTATAAATTGAGTTTACAACTATTAATATATAATACTAATTCGAAATAAATTTGAAATATATTTTATACTATTTTTTCTTATAATAAATCTACTATTTTGAAAAGTTCATATACTATATTAGCCTTTCTAAAAATTCTGTCTGCATTTATTTTACCAATACGAATTTGCTCTTTTAAAAAATGTAAATTTTAAGCTATAATTAAGCTTGTTTTTATAATATTAAAAATCAAGATCTGGAATTGTTGTAAGTTTTTAAAATTTAAAAAAGTAGTGAATAAAATTATTCATATTGTAGT
>Ga0307378_10002696_pt1 | contig 26747 bp, 24 predicted proteins | sample UN1MG_FD_202238 | JGI IMG/M metagenome (GOLD analysis project Ga0307378, IMG submission 202238) | Soil microbial communities from Risofladan, Vaasa, Finland - UN-1 | ecosystem: Environmental > Terrestrial > Soil > Coastal area > Acid sulfate soil | place: Finland: Risofladan, Vaasa | collected...
TACCAGGTGGAGCACATCGCAGGAGCCTCCGGCACCCGTTACAAGCCGCCTGCCTGTGCCACCATGGCTACATACGGCAACTGTCCCGGCGAGGACGAGCTATGTCGCAGGATAAGACATCCCCTCAACTACTATGAGCGAAGAGCGAGGACGTTTAAGCCCCTCCCGCCTGAGAAAGAGCAGAAACAAGGGACTTGATCAGGGCATCTCCAACATTCCGTGGCCTGGCCAGCAGCATTATCTCATCATTTCCCATCGGCTTAAAGCCCAGGCCCGCTTCGATAGCGGCCTGCTTTTCAACAAATCCTAAGTCCGCCCGGTCGGAAGCGATGGCTGCGGCCACAGCCGAATGCGTCCTGGCCGCTCGCACATACCGGGGATGAGAGAGGCCCAAGGCCAACAGGCTCCGCTCAAATGCGGCCTGCATGGCAAAGTCCCGGTGCCAGCCCACAATGCGCAGGCCATCCAGGTCCGACAAAACGCCAGCATCCCGGAAGACCAGGCCCAACTCTCTCTTATAGCTCCAGATCAGCTCCATCCCTTCCAACGCCGCTTCAGGACCTGAAACACAGGCCAGGTCAGCCACGCCATCCTCCAGGTATAGTCTTGCTCGCACAGAGCCGCTATTCAGAAGCATAAGACGCCAGGGCAGGCTCTCGGCCAGCTTCTCTAAGAGGAGTGTGTTTTCGGCTGCCACCACCAGATCGGCTGGCTGTGCTTCACTAAAGAGTTCTACATGCACTGCCTCGCCCCTCTCCAGGAACTCCACGCCTGCTGGGATGTCTATGATTCCATCCGCCCCGGCCAGGGTAGTGATGGAACCGCTGCCCTTGTCCATTGGATAGACCAGATCACCGGAGAGACCCACGGCCAGCATCTGGCGACGGCCTTCAATGCGCAGCGGTCCGGCCAGCCGTCCTGCCACCCTTTTTCCCGTATGAGTCTGGCCCAAAGCGGTGCGAATAGCAGGTGCGGCCAGGCAGGAGAAGACGGTAAGCGCGCTGGTGGGATAGCCGGGCAGACCCAGGCAGGGTTTGCCATTGATCAGGCCGAAAATGGTGGGCTTGCCGGGCTTGAGGTTCACGCCGTGAAATATCAGCTCGCCTACCTCCTCCAAGACCTGAAAGATCATGTCTCCCGCGCCAGCGGAGGTGCTGCCGCTCACCAGGATCATGTCGCATTCGCCGGACATCTTCTGCAGCGCCTTTGCCATTGATCCCTTTTCATCGGGAAGGATGCCGTAGAGGCGAGCATTAGCACCGCAATCATCCACGGCGGCAGCAATGGTGTAGGTGTTGATATCATAGATTTGGCCTGCTGCCAGAGGCTGGCCGGGAGCTACAAGCTCGTTTCCTGTGGAGGCTACGCCCACCGACAGGGTGCGAACGTTCACATCCGTGCGACCTAAGGCCGCCAGAACCCCGATCTCGCGCGCGACGAGCCTTGTGCCAGGAAAGAGCACTGCTTCGCCAAAAGATATGTCGCTTCCCGCGGCCTGCACATTCTCGCCGCCGTAGACGGGCCTTCTGATCAAAACCTGGTCTGCCTCTACCTGGCTGTATTCGATCATGACTACGGCGTCCGCACCAGGAGGCATCATGGAGCCGGTGGAGACCTCCGCCACCTCGCCCTGCGCCACGCGCAGTTGGGGGAGAGCGCCCATGGGAACAATGCCCGCGAGGCGCAGGCTGACGGGCCGATCCTCCCTGGCCGCCAGGGTGTCTTCGGCCAGCACGGCGAATCCATCCATAGAGGCACGAGAGAAGCCAGGCACATCCTGAGAGGAGACAATCTTCTCGGCTAGGATGCAGCCCCTGGACTCTTGCAGAGTTGCGGTCCTGGCAGCCGCTTGAGGAGGACGGCTGAGGACTATCGATTGGGCTTCCTCCAGCGAGATGAGGCTTCGAAACTCCTTACGCATAGTAGCCCGTGTTTCTAATTTGGCATCTATTAAGTCTACGGCTGGCAAAATGCTTTCGTTTCGAAATAGGGCCCAGGAAAGGGACACTATGATACAATTCGCCTTCCAGCTAATGTTATCTTAAAATCACATAATGTTAGAAATACAAAACAAACATTGAAATACAATGATGTTAGAATTACATAACATGAAACGGAGCGGAATTCTGATAAGAATGATTCCTGGGATGGCGCTGATCATGATAGGTCTGCTTCTTTCCTTCCTGGGCTACGATGCACTCTTCCTGGCAATTGCAGGAATGGTTGCCATAGGCGTGGTCTTGCTTCGCCGCTGGAGTGCAGGCGATCAGCCGGAAAAGGACGAGAGGACGAATAAGCTGGGAGCCTTCAGCCTGGCCTATTCCTATCTTGTCAGCCTCATCTTGGCATCGGTTTTGTTCATCGCCGTCTATTTAGGAATGGTTGATCTGGATGCAATAACTGCCCTGCAGATTATCATTTATGTCATGACCGGGAGCGCCATCGCCTTTATGCTGATCTTCAGCCGTCGAGCAGATGTAGGAGGATCATGAAAACGCGCATCAAAGAGCTGCGAGCAAGACATAACCTCACCCAGGAAGAGCTGGCCCACCTAGTAGGTGTACGAAGGGAGACCATACTCTTCCTGGAGAAAGGAAAATACAATCCCTCCCTCAAGCTGGCCTACAAGATCGCCCGGGCCCTGAAGGCCAGCATCGACGAGGTATTCCTGTTTGAGGAGAAAGATCTGCAGAATTCGTGAGGGGTCTGGCCCCAGCCCGCCTGATTTTTTTTTGCTTTTTGCAGGATTCACCAAACCAGAGTTAAACTCGCGCCGTCCTCTGGCAGAGATAGGTGATCGACCAGCACCAGGGCCCATCATGGCCTCGGCGAGGTCCAACGTCCTCTGCCTCCTGGCGATGGTAGGTGGGCTTGACTGCTATCTTGTATATAATGGGCGCTCCGGTGGAGATGACGCCCAAAATCCACAATCCTTTTATTATCTTCTTTCCCGTCTTACTGTGTGCAAATGGTCATTAGTCGGCTTCAGAAAAAAAAATCGAGCCAAGATTGGCATCATGTTGCTCCTGGCCGTCGTGCTCGGCTGCGGAGCATATGGCTGGAATGAGTATGAGGAGTTTTTCGAGGTCCCTACAACCCGCCTGGCAGCTGGCAGTTTCTATCCTGAGATGCCGTCGGATTCGCATCATCACTATCTACAAATCCCACTGGATCATAGAAATCCGTCTCTTGGAAACTTCACCGCCTTTTACCTTCTTTCTCCAGGATTCTTAGCTGGAGAGGATGTGGTCTTCTGGCTCTTCGACAACCAGCAGGAGAGGGTGGGAATGATAAACAACTCCAGAGACTTCGAGTACTTCGAAGAGATCCTTGGCGGGATGTCTTATGTCCTCATGGGAAACCGCGGCGTCACTCCCACCCTCTTTCCCGAGGTCTTCAATGAAGACGGCTCCGCAAATTATTCGCTGGCATTGAGGCTCTACGGCTCCCAGCAGCAGGTAGACGACATTGAGGCCGTGCGACAGGACATGCAAAACAAGGGGCTGCTGCCAGAAGACGGGAAGATCATGCTCTATGGCGGTTCAGGCGGAGGTGTTCTGATTCAGCAATACCTGGACAAATACGGAGTGCATGTATCCAGAGCCATCATCGAGTGCAGCGGCGACCCTGATCTGGCTTACGCGCACAATACTACGTTCATGAAAAGGATATATCTGTCCAATGAGAGCCTCGCCAAGTCTTACTTTTCCTTGATGCAAAATGGAGATGATAGCGCATCTCTGGCTTTTATGCTCTACAAAATTGGCCTGACGGGAAATTCTGATCTTCAAAATCAAATCGCAAACAGCAAGAGAGGCACCTTTTCACTGGAAAGCCAATCGGCCTATTTAAGAAGCTGGCTTTCCCCTTCCTGCAATTTCCCTCTCGTGCGCAGGATGCTTGATGCTCCAAGAGAGCTGGAAGTAAAAGTGCGATCTTATGAGCTTATAGGAGATGATCTCGAGGACTACCATCCGGCCTCTGCTCAAGATGTCCGTCTCGGCTACGAATGGATAAAGGTTATTTTGGCCGACTTCATCAAAGCCCATAAAGAAGGCAAAATCCCGAAAATAAAAATCCAGATGAACCGCTCCAGATATCAGGGTGAGGTTATGATCTGGTCTGGGACTGCTGATCAGGTCTTCTCAGAGCAGATGGGGCAATGGTTATGTCAATCATATCCTCACGCCAGGCTGGCATTATTCAACGACACCCACGAGCGTGGGAGGTACCCCGATTACCGACGGGAATTTAGAAGGGACTTCTTTGTCCACGGTTTGAATTCTCCAGAGGTTCAGGCGCATTTTAACGATCTCATACAACTCAACGCTGCGGAAAAGGCGTAGATGCTCATTTTTGATCAAGGCGTGCCGCCCTCTGGCGGAGAAGGTGATCGGCCAGCACCAGGGCCACCATGGCCTCGGCCACGGGCACAATTCTGGGAGGGATGGCCGGATCGTGCCTGCCCTTAATCTCGATCTCCGCTTCCTCGCCGCGAGCTAGATCGACTGTTCTCTGTAGCTTGGCGATGGAGGGTGTGGGCTTCACAGAAATGGTGCAGACGATGGGCCCGCCCGTGGAGATGCCGCCCAAGATGCCGCCCGCGTTGTTGCTCTCAAAGTCGATCTTGTCATCCCGCCAGAGCAGGGGGTCGTTCATTTCGCTGCCCAGCAGGCGGGCGCACTCCCGGCCCGCGCCTATCTCCACCGCCTTAACGGCACCAATGCCCATGAGCGCCCTGGCCAGATCGGCGTCCAGCTTGTCGAAGACAGGCTCGCCTAAACCGGCGGGCACTCCCTCTACAGTTATTACTACTACGCCGCCCAGGCTATCACCCTCCCGGCGGACGGCATCCAGTCGCTCCAGCATCCTATGCGCGGCTGCCGTATCGGGACAGCGAACGGCATTCGACTCAGCTTGTGCTCGAAGCTCACCCAAATCTGAAGAAGAGATTTTGGCCCTAATTCCGCCCAGCTCCGCCACGTAAGCCACGACCAGTATTCCCGACTCTTGCAGCAGCTTCTTGGCCACGGCTCCCGCAGCAACCCGGCCCACTGTTTCCCGGGCCGAGGCCCTGCCCCCGCCCCGGTGGTCACGCAGGCCGTATTTCATCTGGTAAGCATAATCGGCGTGCCCCGGCCTGGGTTTGTCACGCAGGAGATCGTAAGCGGACGAGTCGGCATCTTTGTTCCAGACAAGCAGAGAGATGGGCGTTCCCGTTGTCTGGCCCTCGAAGATGCCGGACAGAATCTCCACCCGGTCCGCCTCTTGCCGAGCTGTAGAGGCGCGGCTCTGGCCGGGCCGCCTGCGGTCCAGTTCCTTCTGAATATCCTCCGCAGCCAGGGCCAGGCCTGCCGGGCAGCCGTCCACGACCACGCCCACAGCAGGCCCGTGCGACTCGCCCCAGGTGGTGATGCGAAATATGGTGCCAAAGGTGTTGCCGGACATTGTAGAAAGCCTCGTAGAATTATAATATTATTAGATTGCGATCTATTGAGTTATATTCTTTATCTTATCTGTCCAGAAGTTCTGCGGTGACCTAAGACCTAGACTATTTAAGACTATCAGCCAACGCAGTTACCATTACCTCCGAATCTATATGAGCTGTCGCTTTTAAGGTTGTGGGATGGCCGGCATGGAATGGCCAGTTCTAGCCCGGTTGGCAGTCCTAGAATAAGGAGGAGAATGCATGGTGGTGCGGCTGTAGACTGCAGAGAGAAAAATCAAGGAATAACCAGACCACTTATGAACTTGGGGGGTAATGAGTGGGATCCTCTCGTGAAATACGCTGCAAAATGTGGATGTAAATGGAAATAGAAGCCCTGGCCGTATGAAAAATGTGATCATCTTGACTGCGCTATCCTGTTAACGGAATGGAAAAGAGGGATGGTGGGGGGGCAAGAAATTTTTATGTCTTTAATATTATCGTAATAACCCTGGCCTATGGGATGGAGATCAGCTACGTGGTAAAATATGCAGACAGGGGTCGTCCTATTCTAGTTCTCTTAAATTAAATCGTGGGAAAAATTTAAGAAGTTTGAGTGAGAATTATCACAAAAGGAGCCTGCTCCATGAAAAGCACATCAAGGATTTCCGGCCTTATTTTGCTATTTATGCTATCGGTGGCGACGCATAATTGCATAGGAATGGACCACAAAGAAGAGAAGGACCATAGCATAACGGAAGAGAAGATAGTTCCGGTGGGAGATATTAGCATCGCTTACAGAGTCCTGGGCCAGGGAGATCCGATAGTTCTGATCATGGGCTACAGCTCGACAATGGATATTTGGGACCCTCGTTTCCTGGATAACCTCTCCTCCAATTACAGGGTAATAATATTCGACAACCGTGGCATAGGAAATACCACAGCGCCACCAGGAAATTTTTCTATTGCTCAGTTTGCCAATGACACTGTGGGCCTTATGGCAGCCTTAGGCATAGAAAAGGCCCACATACTGGGCTGGTCCATGGGGTCGTTCGTGGCTCAAGAGCTGGCCATCCGCTACCCTGAGAGGGTGGATAAAGTCATTTTATATGCAGCCGATTGCGGTGGAAAAGAGGCGGTCATGCCTTCCCCCCAGGTCCTAAAAGATCTATCCGATACTTCTGGGACCCCGGAAGAGATCGGCATGAGGCAATTCAACCTGCTCTTTCCAAAGGATTGGCTGTCCAAGCAGCCGCCTTTCTATGAGTGGTTCCCCTTGCCCAAAGAGACATCACTTCCAGAGAACATCCAACGCCAGACCCAGGCCATCGCAACGTGGCCCGGTGCCTGCGACCGGCTCGGCTCGATAAAGTCGCCCGCCCTTGTAGTCACGGGCGCGGAAGATGTCATAGCGCCTCCTGAGAATGCATTTATTCTGGCTAAAAGGATAAACTTCTCCTGGCTGGTTCAGTTTGAAGAGGCAGGCCACGGCCTGATGTATCAGTATCCTGACCGGCTTGCCAAAATTGTCGTGGATTTCATTGAGCTGTCTTAAGATCAGAGGGGAAAGGGTTCTGTCAAGTCTACGGTAGCTTCACCTCATCCAAATATCCTGTCAAAACTCGGTATCTGAAGACCTTTCGAAAACTTTATAACACCCATAAGCATACGAATGCAGCACCGACGATGGAGATTCCCTTATGCCCGTAAACGATGTCCCTAGTGCGATTAATCTTATTAATGGATGGATGAAGCAAAGAGGGATATCCAGTTCTGGCAAGACAGAACCCACGCCGAGTGGAGTTTTCTTCGAGTTTATATGTAAAGACGTAACCGGAATGCCTTTCGCCATTATCCAACCGGAAACGTGGGAAAAGACTGTACTTGTCATATCAGAGGTTGCAATCACAGATGGTCGCTTTAAGTCAATTGAGTTGTTGACACCCGAAGACCGCGATGATTTCTTGTACAATCTCCAACAAGATAGTTCGTTGTTGCCAGCGCCATTTGCCTTAGACCCAACCTTTGAGGAAACCGGCATTCCGCGAGGTATCCAATTTAACAAAGAGATATGTTACGATGGGTTAACTGAGGATAGGTTAAACGATGTCGTTAGGGATGTTGTAAGAAGTGCTCTTTTTGTAATTCGGACGATTCGGAAAAAATTTGGAAATCCTAAGAAGGATTAGATATGAGCGAAGTCACGGCAGAAACGATACAATATCGAATACCAGGGGCAACCATAGATGATAATTTAGCGATATTGCCTAGGGTACTATTCCGAGCGAGTTTCGATTTGGTATCTTCTCCCATAATTACCTTGAATTTGCTCTATTCAAAATTGAAAGAAAAAGGAATTACTATAACAAATAATTTAGTCCAAGACAATGCAATATATATCGATATGTTGAAACCTCCTGAGATAGCAGAATCATTCCATGCTAAGTTACATGCCGACTTTGAAATTGGAGTGCATCTTGAGAAGAACCGATATTTAAATTATACATTAAATAGTATATTTAGTATAATTAATGAAACTCTAAAAGATCCTGGGTTCGGATACAGGATCGATCTCAGATTAAGGGATAAGGGAAATAGAAATGGTTGGGAACGAATTGATTTGGTGATTAAATTTCCCGAAGACCATTATGAAGAAATAAAAGAATATTGGAAAGACATCAGCATAAAAGTGGGCGGCTTCTATGGCTCATTGAATTGCAATCCCGCATTTTCCGAAGAACATATAAATCAGATGCGTCAATTTATATATATTGTAGTGCGGTCAGAGGATTGGTAATGCCTATTAGCGGGGATGCTTTCCTAGAATTTGCAGATTGGCTAAAAGAACAAGAATCATGTGGAGGTGAAATAAAGTCGAGGTCCATTGCTAACAGGGCATATTATGGTGCATTTCATATAACCAAGAACACTTTATCAATGGATGATCGGGCTAATCATCGTGATGTTATTAATGAATTAAAAAACAGAAGTGAGTATTTGGGTGGTCGATTATACGATTTTTTTGAGAAAAGAAAGGAAGCCGATTATAGAATCAATTACCACTTCAAACCAGGAAGGGCGGATCGAATGGTTTCAGAGATCATAGAATTCTTGCAGGATCTTAAAACGGAAGTTTAAACCTGTTAATTTCTCTCTTATACTCACTCGTCGTGTGTGTATGGAGCAAACGCCTACGAGGATCAAGAATTTTATCGGACCTTGCCCCACTTTACTCGCATTCTGTATCAGCGTAATCCATTTGTTGTCTCCTTTTATCTTTATCCCACATGCCTCGGAGGGTGTCTTTCCATTCAAGCCTTCATGCGATCTGAAAGAGATACCGCATTTTGACAAGTTATTAGGAACGGCCTAGATACCACAGACTTTACAGAACCGGGGGAAGGAACTCTCAAATCGTATAAAACCAGTAAAAATCCTATAAAAAAGATCGAAAAAGAAGAGCGCACTACTGCACTGCGCTCTTCACCTCATCCACGATCTTGTCAATGAGGCTCTTCTCTTTCTCCGTCTGCTGCTTCTTTCCTTTCTCGCCAAATTCCGCAGCCAGCGCTACCAAGAGCTCTTTTTGCCGCTCCGTCAGAGCCGAGGGAGTTTTAATCTTAACCTTGACATGCAGATCGCCCGAACCCAATCCCTGCAACCTGGGCATGCCCTTTCCCCTCAGCCGGAAGACCGTTCCCGTCTGCGTTCCTGCCGGCACCTTTATCTTGGCCCGTCCGCCCAACGTGGGAACCTCCAGCTCTGACCCCAGCGCCGCTTGGGTGAAGCTGATGGGCGTCTCTAAGAGCAGGTCGCTTTCCACGCGCTGGAATTTGGGGTGGGGCATGACGTTTATGACCACATAAAGGTCTCCGCTATCCCCTCCCGGCCCGGCCGCGTCTCCCTGGCCGCGCAGCTTGAGGTGCTGGCCGTCCTCAACGCCCGGCGGGATCTTGATGTTGATCTTGCGGGTCTTACGTACTCGCCCTGTGCCTGAGCAATCCCCGCAGGGGTTGGTAATTATCTGGCCTCTGCCACCGCACTTAGGGCAAGCTGAAGAAGTGACCATCTGGCCAAAGGGTGTGTTCTGGGCGCGGGTGATCTGCCCTGAGCCATGGCAGTTGCTGCAGGTGGTGGGGCTGGTGCCGGGCTTGGCCCCGCTGCCGTGGCAGGTGGGACAGTTCTCCGTGCGCGGCACCTCAATGGTCGACTCCAGACCCGTGGCTGCCTGCTCAAGCGTCAAATTGACGTCGTAGCGCAGATCCCGGCCCCGGGCTGGGCGGCCACGTCCGCCTCCACCGAAGAACATATCAAATATGCTCTCTCCGCCACCTCTTCCTCCGCTCCCACCTCCACCGAAGCCAAAGCCCCTCAGCAAATCCTCGAAGTTCACCCCACGGAACAGGTCCTCTTGCGAGTACTGGCTGTTGATTCCAGCATGGCCGAACTGGTCGTACTTCTGCCGCTTTTCCGAATCGGAGAGGACTGCATAAGCCTCGGATAGCTCCTTGAACTTCTCCTCAGCATCGGGCTCTTCCGACCTGTCGGGATGGTACTTCATGGCGAGCTTGCGATAAGCTCCCTTGATGTCCTTCTCGCTCGAATCCTTGGGTACTCCCAAGATCTCGTAGTAGTCCTTCTTCTCCGGCATTTTTTATTCAGTTCCTTGTGGGTGGCATTCCTTAGAGTGGTTCAATTTGTCTGCTTTGTCACTTCGTGACTTACTTCGTCACTTCTTATCGTTTACTACTTCGTAGTCGGCATCTACGGTCTGATCCGACTGCCCTTGCCCTGAAGTTTGCTCCTGACCCGCGCCCTGATCTTGCTGGGCCTGCTGCTCCTGTGCTGCCTTCTGATACATGGCTGCCGACAGCTCGTAGATGGAATTCTGCAGTGCTTCGGTCTTGGCCTTGATCTCGGAGATCTCGCCTCCCGTCTGGGCATTCTTCAGGTCGGCAATGGCCTTCTCGATCTTCTCCTTCTGCTCGGCAGTGGCCACATCGCCCGCCTCTTTGAGCATCTTCTCCGAGGCGTAGACCAGAGAGTCAGCCGCATTCTTGACCTCGATCTCTTCCTTTCTCTTCAGGTCGTCGGCCGCGAAACGCTCTGCATCTTTGATCTTGGCATCGATATCATCCTTGCTCAGTTTATGAGGCGCAGTGATGGTCATTTTCTGCTCCTTCTTGGTAGCCAGATCCTTGGCCGAGACGTGAATGATGCCGTTGGCGTCAATGTCGAAGGTAACCTCGATCTGAGGAATGCCACGGGGTGCCGGTGGAATGCCCACCAGTGTGAACCTACCCAGGGAGACGTTGTCTTTGGCCAGGGGCCTTTCGCCCTGTAGCACATTGACCTCCACGCTGGTCTGGTTGTCTGCAGCCGTGGTGAATATCTGGCTCTTCCGAGTGGGAATGGTGGTATTCCGCTCAATCAGCTTGGTTGTGACCGCGCCCAACGTCTCAATGCCCAGGGACAGAGGTGTTACGTCCAATAGCAGCAGGTCCTTGACCTCGCCACCCAAAACGCCCGCCTGAATGGCAGCACCCATAGCCACGCATTCCATGGGGTCCACGCCTCGCTCTATGTCCTTGCCCATGAAGCCCTTTACGAACTCCTGCACAACGGGCATCCTGGTGGGACCGCCTACTAATATGATCTTGCTGATACCAGATTTCTCCAGCTTGGAGTCTCTCAGAGCCTGAGACATAGGACCACGGCAGCGTTCAATGACATCTTGGATGAGTTCATCGAGCTTGGAGCGGTCCAGTGTCATGGAGAGGTGCTTGGGGCCGCTAGCATCCGCCGTGATGTAGGGCAGATTAAGGTTGGTCTGCATCACGCTGGAAAGCTCGATCTTGGCCACCTCGACTGCTTCCCGCAGACGCTGCATGGCCATGGAGTCGCCCCGCAGGTCAATGCCCGAATCCTGCTTGAACTTCCCCAGGACAAAATTGGTCAGTCGTTCATCCATGTCCCTGCCGCCGAGCTGTGTATCACCGGAGGTGGACCTGACCTCGAAGACGCCCTCGCCGATCTCCATGATGGTGACGTCTAATGTGCCGCCGCCCAAATCAAAGACCATGATCTTGTGCTCGCCTACCTTATCCAGACCAAAAGCCAACGCTGCCGCAGTGGGCTCATTGATGATTCTGACAACCTCCAGGCCGGCGATGGTTCCGGCATCCTTGGTTGCTTGCCTCTGGTTATCATTGAAATAGGCAGGGACGGTTATCACTGCTTTGTCCACAGTATCAGCCAGGTGCGCCTCTGCGTCCGTCTTGATCTTGCGCAAGATCTGGGCAGAGATGTCCTCTGGGCTGTACTCCTTTCCATAAACCTTGACTTTGTAGTCCGTGCCCATCTTGCGTTTGATGCCTGTGATGGTGCCTTCTGGATTGGTGACCGACTGTCTCTTGGCAGGCTCGCCAACCAGAACCTGGCCCTCTTTGGTGAAGGCCACGTAGGATGGAAACGCCTTGCCGCCGATGCTTGTCCCTTCTGCGCTGGGAATTATGGTGGGTCGGCCGCCGATTAGAACTGCAGCCGCCGAATTGCTAGTTCCAAGGTCAATGCCGATAATTTTTGACAAGATCTCATCTCCTGAATTTGAAAGTTACCACGACTTGGTAAATATTTAAGCTTTTCATCAATTCGCTGCTACACGTCTTCGCCGCAATCATATCTCTACGTCTTCATCTTTTTTTTGCCACTGCCACCTTTGAGAAGCGAATGACGTGATTATTGAAGAGGTAGCCCTTCTGTATCTCTTCCGCCACGATGCCTTCTTCCAGCTCTTTCGTCTCGACCTGAAAGAGAGCCTCATGTCGATAGGGATCAAACTTAATGCCGTTTGCCTCTATAGGCAGGAGCCCCTCCCCCGACAGTATATTGAACAGCTGCATGTAGAGCACCTTGCTGCCCTCGTCATGCTTTGCCGCCTGTTCCAAGCTATCGAGCACAGGAAGAAGCTTGCAGATGAGCTTCTCAGAAGCGTATTTTACATTGTCTTCCTTCTCGCGGGCCGACCTTTTTATGACGTTGTCCAGATCCGCTCTACAACGCATCAAGAGATCGAACCGTTCCTCTGCCAGGCTCTGGGCAGAGGAGAGTTGCAACAAAAGCTCCTCGACATCCACGTCATTAGTCTCCGGTTTTGCTTCAGATTTTACATCCGCATCCGCCATAAGCTCCACCCAAAGTTGTCCTTTTAGAAATTATAGGGAGGAATTGGGCCGACAATGCCCAAGTCCTTTCATTCCCTTGTTCATTTAGTAGTGAGGCATCGGCATCTGAGGCATGGTGTAGTCATGCGGACTTTGGCCGGGCTTGGGTGCCATCTCTTCCTGCTTGGCAGCGATGACATCGTCCACCCGCAAAACCATGGTGGCAGCTTCGGTTGCGGATTTGATGGCCTGGGTTTTTACCTTTAAGGGTTCTACAACGCCCTGAGCCAGCATATCTGCAGGCTCCCCTGTTAGTATGTTCAGCCCGAAGTTCTTCATGCCCTGACCGCTCTTGGCTCTCAGAGCCGCTAAGCTGTCCACTGGATCAAAGCCTGCATTCTCTGCTAGAGTTAGAGGAATGGACTCGACCGCATCGGCAAAAGCCCGAACTGCCAATTGCTCTCGTCCTTCCAGAGTAGATGCATACTGTCTCAGCTCCTCAGCCACAACGATCTCCGGAGAGCCTCCACCGGCCACAATCTTTCCGGAGCGAATAACGTCCAAAACCACATTAAGAGCATCATCCAGGGCGCGCTCCATCTCATCTAAGAACTGCTCCGAGACGCCGTGCAATATGATAGATACGGCCTTGGCCTTCTCGCAGCCTTCCACGAAGATCATGTGCTTGTCTTTGCCGATCTTGCGCTCTTCCACAATGCCAGCAGATCCCAAATCCTTGGCGGTGACAGTCATAACGTCACCAACTAGCCTTGCCCCCGTGGCCAGCGCTAGCATCTTCAGATCCTCTCTCTTAACCCGGCGAACGCCCAAAATTCCAATCCTTGCCAGATAGTTTTGGGCAGTAACCCCGATCCCCTTCTCGCAGAAGACAACATTTGCCCCCGCTGCGGCAATGGCATCAACCTGAGATTTGATAACCTGCTCCTCGCCCTCTTTGAAGCTGGCGAGATTCTTGGCATCAGTAATGGTGACCTTGGCATCCGTATCCAGCTTCTTGAGCTCGAGAGTACCTTCCAGGAGCATAATCTTGGCCTTTTCGATGCGCTTTGGCATCTCCTGGGATGTTCTCTCTTTCTCAATTACTATGCCGTAGTTTATAAAAGAGTCCTCAATTTTGCCGCCAGGGATCAGTACGGTCTTGATATTCTCTTCAATGTCCTTGCCCTCAAAACCGGCCACGGCTCGAGCCGCATCCACGGCGATTGCCGCCAGCTTACCCATGGCGATCTCTATACCCTTTCCACGCATGGCTGTCTGGGCAATCTTCAAAAGCACGCTGTCGTCACCTGAGACGTCTATGGCCATCTCGGAAAGCACTTTTTGCGCCCTGGCTGCAGCTTGCTTATATCCTTGCACTATTACTGTGGGGTGGACGTCCTGATCCAGTAGCGCTTCAGCCTTTTCCAAAAGCTTACCAGCGATTATCACCGCGGTGGTGGTGCCGTCTCCAATCTCATCATCCTGGGCTTTTGCCACCTCGACAATCATCTTTGCCACAGGGTGCTCGATATCCATCTCTCTGAGGATGGTGGCGCCGTCATTGGTTATGGTTGCCTCTTCGCCGGCGATTAGCATTTTGTCCATTCCTTTGGGTCCAAGAGTGGTCCGGACAGCTTCTGCGACCGCCTTTGCAGCCAAGATGTTCTTACGCTGCGCATCTTTACCAGTCTCTCGTTTGCTTCCTTCTCTCATTATAATTATCGGAACGCCGCTCAAACCTGCCAAACTTATAGTCCTCCCCGACTGTTTTCTTTACTACCAGTTTGAAGTTCTATATAAAAGATTCGCATGATTTTAGACGATATTTGTATGCTGCTCGACATATATATAGTCTATATAGGAAGAACTATATAGTCATCTCGATCACAGCCAAAGGATGATCTGCAGCCGTAATAAGGCCAAAATGCAAATCGGACATCGTAAACCAAAATCATGGACCCGCAGCAATTGATCTGGAAGCATAAAAGGACATCAGGAAACGAAATCATAAATCGGAATTAGAACGAATGCCAACCAGCGAATGACGTTAAAGGGGATCTGCATTGACTTCGAAGATCATCTCAAATAATCTAAATCTTTGGTATGGAGAAAAGCAAGCACTCACGGATATAAGCCTGGAAATTCCTGAGAAAAGAATTACTGCTCTCATCGGACCATCCGGCTGCGGCAAGTCTACTTTTATCCGCTGCCTGAACCGGATGAACGATCTCGTTACCAATATTCGCATTGAGGGGCAGGTACTCTACGACGATATCGATATTTATGGAAACGATGTTGATGTCGTGGAACTTCGCAAGAGAATAGGTATGGTATTTCAAAAGCCTAATCCTTTCCCCATGTCCATTTACGACAACATTGCCTACGGACCCAGAATTCATGGGCAGAAAAATATCAGTAAAATTGTGGAGCGCAGTCTGAAGGATTCCGCCCTCTGGGAAGAGGTCAGCGAGAGGCTGGACCAGCCAGCCTTGGGTCTATCCGGCGGCCAGCAGCAGAGGCTATGCATCGCCAGAACCCTGGCCATGAAGCCGGATGTCATCCTATTTGATGAGCCATGCAGCGCTCTTGATCCCATCTCCACCGGCAAGATCGAGAGCCTCATGGAGAGCCTGAAAGATAACTATACCCAGGTGATCGTAACTCATAACATGCAGCAAGCGGCCAGAATCTCTGACTTCACCGCCTTCTTCTTGCTCGGTGAGCTGATCGAGGTAGGAGAGACAAAACGCATCTTTGAGATTCCAAAAATGAAGAGCACCGAGGATTATATCACGGGAAGATTTGGCTAGGGAAGGAAAGCCTAGGTTTAAGGGGAGATAAGATGAGCCCGTATCGGGAGCGGTATCACAGAGATTTGAAGGAGCTGAAAAACCTTACAAAGGATCTGGCAGATCGAGCTGGCGAAGCTATAGATAAATCTGTTACTGCCTTGCGTGATTCAAATATAGAACTGGCAAAAGAGGTCATCAAACGTGATCAAGAAATGGATGATTTGGGCCTGAAGATAGAGAATTTATGCATGGAACTTCTGGCTTTGCAGCAACCGATGGCCAAGGATCTCAGACGCATTATCGGCATCCTGAAGATAGGCATAGATCTGGAGAGGATCGGCGACTTGGCCGTGGATGTGGCCAGAGTTACCACGCAATCGCAAAATAAGATTCAGATAACAAAGCTGGAGTATATTCCCCGCATGGCGGAGACCGGCAAAAAGATGCTCGAGCAGTCCATGGAGGCCCTCATGAATAGCGACGCAGATATGGCCAGACAGGTCACCAAATGGGATTACGAGATCGATGGGCTTTACGTCAAAGCCAGAACCAAGCTCTTGAAAATAATTATTGAAAGACCTGAAGTGATTAATGAAGGAACTGCTCTACTCATGGTGAACAGGCAACTGGAAAGGACAGGCGATCATATTTGCAATATTTGTGAAACCATCGTTTACATGGTGGAAGCAAAGAGAGAACATCTCAATTAGGGTTGCTTATGGACACAAGAAAGGTACAGAGAACCGGCAAGTCGACCTTTATCGTCTCCCTTCCCAAAAGCTGGGCGACAAAAAACGGCATTTCTGCCGGATCGATAATTTATATCAATCCGGGGGATAATGGAGCACTCACATTATCCACGGATCGCTCCGAGCGCGACCTGCGAGCACACCTGGATATCGGCGACAAAATGGGAGAGCATCTGGTAAGAGATATCATTGGATGCTACGTGGGAGGCTATAGATCCATTGAGGTGACGGCCGGGCACATGTCCTCTCTGCAGAAGAAGGATCTGCACCAGATCGTCAACAAGCTCATCGGCCCCGAGATACTGGAAGAAACAATAAACAAGGTTGTCATTCAGGATCTTCTCAGCTCCGAGGAGCTTCAGTCCGATCGAGCTTTAAAGAGAATCAGAACCGTAGTGAAATCTATGATCTCCGATTCATTCACCAGCCTTTTGAATAATAACGAGGAGCTGGCCGCCGATGTGATCCAGAGGGACGATGACGTTGACCGGCTCAACCTTCTTGTCTCCCGCCAGTTCACAGAGGTCCTGAGATCGGGCTCTGTGAGACAAGAGACTCTCAATCCCATTACAGCTTTCAATTACATGCTGGCGGCATCCAACCTGGAACGCATAGCGGACCACGCCCATCGCATTGCCGAGATCGTTAGCCAGCGAAGCCACCCACTGCCAGAGGATTTGAAAGAGGAGGTCTCCCGTATGGATTCATTGCTGTGCGGTCTGCTTGACGACTCTATATCCTTCTTGCTGCAGACCAACTCCAACAAGGCCAATGAGCTTATCGACAGAATCAGGGAGATTCAGAGTCATACAGTATGGATAGCTAAATCATACGACAGCAAAGACAAATCGGAGATGCTGGTTCGGCTTGTCCTGGCAAGCAGTCTGGAGCGCATGCTTGACTACATCATGAACATCAGCGAGCTGACCATAAACCTAAGCCATGCCGCCAACTCAACTGAGAAAGCAGGATAAATTTTCTGGGGAAAGCCGGGAAAAGCGACTGGTGGATGTGCAAAAGAAGATAGCATCTCAAGTCACATTGCAAGACAATTTCTCAATAGACGCGGTGGCAGGCGTAGATCAAGATTTTCGGGCAGTGGGTAATATTTGCAGCACTAGTTTTCAAAAAATCAATGCAGATTCTTAGCACCTCGCATAGCAGATACAAGGCAGGCCTTGCCTTATGTCCCCGAGATTTCTCTCCTTTAGGGAAGTGCTCCTGCAATAAGGGCCGTGCGTGGTCTTGACATCAAGCCTACTCTGCTCTTTGTGGACGGCTGCAGCATATATTTTTCCCCGCATGGCAAGGCAGGCTTTTTTTTGTTGACGTCATTTTCAAAATGCCTGACAGACTGCATCAGCAGCGGTTTCCGCATATTCGGTTCTGGAGACCGCGCGCCCGTATCTGTTGGATCACAAGCTTCCTGAGCCCAGCCGACAAGCTCATGAGCAGGCTTGTCTGCTCAAGAACGATCTCTCTCCAGCAAAAGGAGCTTTTCCTTAATCTCCCGGCCAAAGGCGTATCCACCCAGGCCGCTCTTGGCGACCACGCGGTGACAGGGCACAAGAATGGCAAAGGGATTGGCTGCCATGGCCCGGCCTACGGCCCTGGCCGCTTTCGGGCTGCCAGCACATGTCGCGACATTTCCGTAGGTCATGGTCTGGCCGCGCGGGATCGCCCTCACTACGACATATATCCTCTTTTGAAACTTTGTGCATCCCGATAGGTCCAGCTCCACCTTTGGGCAGGGCGCGCCGCTCTCCAGGTAGGCGGCGATCTCTTCTGCCAGTCCGGAAGTTTCTGCAGGCCTTTCATCGGAAAAATAGACTCTTTTTACCTTTAGTCCTGACCACTGCACCAGAAGATAGCAACCTAAAGAAGGGACAAAGGCGCCTTGCATCATTCGTTGATGATCTCCCGGAAGGTTTTGAACCTGCCCAGCTCGATCGTCTCCACCTGCAGGCTGACTGTGTCCAGAATAGCAATGCTGGAGAGGCCCGTGAAGTGGCCCCAAATCTCGCCAGGATTGACCAGGAGCGTTTTGCCGTGCCTCGTCACTTCGGCGCGATGATTGTGGCCGCGGACCACGACATCGTAAAGCTGCGAGGCTACCACTGCCTTGACCAATGGTTCCTGCGTGCCGTGCAGGAGGGCGATCTTCAGGCCGTCTGCCTCGATCTCCCCGAAGTCGCCCAGGTACTCGCCGCCCACGCGGGCAAATTCACGCTGCAGGCCGACCCGGTCGCCGTCATTGTTTCCGTAGACCAGCTTCACTGGGATCTTGAATCCCTCGAAGGTGTAGCAGTTGCCGGAGCCAATCATGTCCCCGGCAAAGAGCACCAGATCGACTTTCTTTTGAGAAAATACCAGCAGAGCATTCTTGACTCCTTGGATGCTGTCATGGGCATCGGACATAATTCCTATGAGCATAAAATCACAGTCTAGGACAACAGATGAAATACTTAACTCGTTGTCACTCTCGACCCTATTATCGGCATAGCCCATTATTTTAGCCGCAAGAACAGATCATCTCTGGAAAATGCAGAGTCCATTTATACTACATTTATTTAATATTATATATGATATCTGCCGAGACCAAAGCTAATCCTCTGCCAAGATAATTTAAAATAAATTGAATTTAAAAATAAACTTTTAGCTTAAATAACGCGGATTTCGCTGGAAATATAGATGCATGAAAGCTGCCCTAACTTACTGGATTACAAATAGCGGAGCACAAAGCCGCCATGCACCTCTGGCGCTTTTTGTTTTGATGAACCCTCAATGGCGCTCAAACAGCTTTTATCTTGCTCCTCGTGCGGGATGTTGTTGAGTCAACGTAGCACGTCGTCTCAGCACTCAAATCCCGGAATGATTTAACTGTGCTGCTCGATCTTTGAAGAGAATATATCTTACTTGCTTCCGAAAAGACATTGAATTTTGTTCCTTTTAGAATAATTCCATTCTGACCAGCTGTGACCGATTCATCCATAGCATCACCATAATTGGAATAATCCTTCAAAGAACCTTCGGGGATCTTTATCCCTACTTTGGCTGATTGCCCCAAGGAGTTCCATGCCTGAGCAGAACTCTGAATATCTAGCCCTTTATCTACCGCCATCAACTGGGATACCTTTATTCTCTCACCGGTTTGTTCAACGCTAAAATCATGAGCATAATGAGCACTATCCGACCATTTGGCGATCAGACGCGCGTGCTCACCCCCGCCCAAAGAATGAAACGTCTCATCAAAACTGAACGGCCCATTACCGCCACCATTAATTGTGTTGGAATAGTATTCGGGGCTTGCATCAATGCTGCTGGAAAAAGTGGTTTCCAATCCAGCGTTAATTTGAAGGTTTTCAGATGCACCTCTTGTTCCATCAAATATGCCCATTGAGAACCTCAGCCCATAAGCTCCTGGAAGAAGGAGAATGATGGCGGAGAGCAAAATGAGGCCCATTTTTAATTTGCATTTCATACAGATCCCTATATGTAATTTCACTCTAATGATGATATAAGTTTAGCAATTTAAAATTCGTAATTTTCATCCGCAATTATGTTCCTCGCTTTTTCGTTTAGGTGTGACAGGAGGTACAAATCCTCTGGGATGCCAACCCTGCCTCCCGGACTGAGAGGTTAGTTATCCAGCATGCCGATTTTGGGATCCCTGCTCCAGATTCCATTTTATGATAAACCGAGGTTAGCCACATAAAACAGCGAAGAGCCAGTAATTATCAATGACTTTGATTGCAAATTTCACAGCGAAGCGGATGCATCAACTGGCTTACTGCCTGCACTTCATCATTGAAGGATCGCAGCCCTACTGCAGGCATTTTCCTCTAAAATGCATGGAGGCGATGGGCTCAAGGTGAGAGGAGAATGCCCATAATTCGTATAGTGGTATTTACCGATCCCAAGTGACAAGTTCCCGGTATATGATCTCTGTCGAAGGGCTTAAGTACAAGGAATAACCTGGTAGCGAGAGGCCCGCCTTAACTCAGCCTGGTAGAGTGCGCGGCTGTAGTATGTCTCGCACCGTAGAGGTGCTACGCGCAGTCACCGCGATGTCCCCGGTTCGAATCTGGGAGGCGGGATCTGCTATTGTCCGGATGGTGTAGTGGCCCATCATGAAAGCCTGTCGAGCTTTCGACCCGGGTTCGAATCCCGGTCCGGGCGTTTATTTGCAGGTAAACGAGAACCTCGCAAAGGTTCTCGCTTTTCTCTATCATTTTCATGTTTTTCGAGGCAATTTCACGATGCTTAAAAATTAGTCTGAATTATTGTAAGCTTGCGAGCCAAATGAAGATGGTCCAACACTCGCCTCAGCATACGGTATTACTGGATCACCCCCCCAAAGTTCCATCCATCAGTTTATTCCAAATTTTTAGCAGCCTTAGGGTGTATATTATCGGTTCAATTAGCCTTTCGCTACTGCCCAGAGATCAAACCAGAAAGCAGCACTAAATAGCCTTTCGTTAGCTCTTTTAGGTCTTATTCGATGCTTATAAAATCGGATAGTCTACCGATAATGAGTTGTTTAATATGAAAACCGTAGCAAAAGACCTCGTCTTCCTAGATAGCACTTATGGAGAGCCAATCGAACGCAATCAACCCCTCTTGTTGCCATCCATGCGATCCACGAAGAATAGGTCAACTCAATGAAGGTAGACTACCTAAAATCGTAATAGTAAGAAAGTGCCGGGGGCGGGATTCGAGCCCGCGACTTCGAGATGCCTCAGGAAGCGCGCGTTAATCGTGTTACCCTATGAGTCTCGCGCCCTAACCAACTAGGCCACCCCGGCACGGCATAGTCCCTCAATTGAATTGTTAAATAAGGTTTGTGCTTCCATGGGCCACAGGTGTGCCCTCCTGGGCCCCCAGACCAGGGGGAAAGAGCCATCTTTTAGTAACTGCAAATATCAGCAGGACGACTATGCCCTCCGACATCACAGGCTCAGTAAGCGAAACGCTTTCGGGAAAGACGATAGTAATAGGAGTTACAGGCAGCATCGCCGCTGTACGAGTGGTGGATCTCATTCGCGACCTGATCCGGCGCGGCGCAGAGGTACACTCTGTAGCCAGCGGCGCAGCGCAGCAGATTTTGCACCCCTACGCCCTGGAGTACGCTACAACCCATCCGGTTATCACAGAGATTACCGGCCAGGTGGAACACGTACAGTTTTGTGGCGTGGGGGGCAAGGCAGACCTGCTGCTCATCGCTCCCGCCACGGCCAACACCATCGGCAAAATGGCCTGCGGCATCGACGACACGCCCGTGACAACGTTTGCCACCACGGCTCTGGGCAGCGGCAAGCCTGTCGCAGTAGTTCCTGCCATGCATGAAGCCATGTACCGCCATCCTGCGGTCCTGCGCAATCTGCAGGCGCTAAAGAAAATGGGTGTCGCGCTGATCGATCCGCGTATCGAAGAGGGCAAGGCCAAGATCGCTGACAACTTGCAGGTTGCGCGAGAAGTGGAGAGGCTGCTTGGGCCTGCAGACCTGGCAGGCAAGAGAATTGTCATCACCAGTGGCTCCAATGCCGAGGCTGTTGATCCTATTCGCATCCTCACCAACCACGCCTCGGGCAAGACGGGCGTGGCCCTGGCCCTGGAGGCACGCCGGCGCGGGGCGGAGGTGACGCTGGTGCATCGCTTTATTCAGGATCTACCCGTGCATCAGGTCTACGCCGAGAGCGCCCAGGAGATGCTGGACGCTGTGCTGGCCGAAATGGCGAGGGGCTGCGACGCCCTGATTGGGGCGGCGGCCGTGGCCGACTACACCCTCGACCCGAAGACGGAGAAGATCAAGTCAGGCCAGGAGTTGGTGTTGCATCTTAAGCCCACCCAAAAGATCATCAAGACGGTGCGAGAGGCCTATCCGGATCTGAAGATCGTGGGCTTTAAGGCCGAGACGAGCGTGACGGATGAGGAACTAATCGCCCGCGCCAAGAAGTCCCTGCAGGGTGCAGAACTGGATCTAGTAGTGGCTAACGATGTCGCTCGGGGCGGCATGGGCACGGATGACAACAGAGTGCTCATAATCGACCGCTTGGGCCAGCACAAAGCCACAGAAGGCAAAAAGAGCTTGATCGCAAAAACGATCATCGATGCCCTGGTGGAGCTCTTATGAACCGTTCCGATAAAACCGTCCGAGCCTGGGTGCCGTCGCACATTACCGGCTTTTTTGCAGCTCACCGCCGGGAGGAGGCGCAGCTTTCCGGCTCGATCGGATGCGGCCTGTGCCTCTCTCTTGGGGCTACTACGACCATACAGTCCGCCCAGGAGGTCAGGGATACGGAAATCCTTCTCAATGGTAAACTGTCCGATGCACCAGTTTCCAGATTCGTGGTGGAAAAGCTGGCTAAAAAACCAATCACGGTGAAGACGGAGCTTTCTATGCCTTTTGGGGCAGGCTTTGGGGCCAGCGGCGCGGGTGCTCTGGGCTGCGCCTACGCCCTCAACTCATGCTTCGATCTGGGCCTGACGGCGGAACAGGCTGCAGCCGTAGCCCACGAGGCAGAGGTCTCGAACCGCACGGGCCTGGGAGATGTCATAGCTCAGAATGCAGGCGGCCTGGTGGTGCGCTTGCAGCCGGGCGCGCCTGGCACCGGGCGCATCGATCGGATACCCGTCCCGCCGCTGCCGATCAACTTCGTGGTGCGAGGCCCCATCTCCACCAAGGAAGTTCTCTCCGACGAGAAAGTGATGAAGGCGGTCAACGCCGCCGGAGAGTCGGCCTTGAAGGAGCTATTAAAGAAAACCACATTCACGCATTTCATGCAGCTCTCCCGCCGCTTCACAGTGCAGTCGGGTCTGGCCAGCGATTGGGCACTGCAGGCCATTGAGTCGGTGGAGGCGGCAGGCGGCATGGCCAGCATGATCATGCTGGGCGATGCAGTCTTCGCCTTTGGAGGGGCCGGGGCCGAGGCCTTGAAGGGCTTCGGTGAGGTCCATACTACTACTATCTCACAGAGAGGTGCTAATCTTGACTGATATTCCAGAGTCTCATCCCAGATATGCTTCTTTAGTGGCACGCGAGCGCGTGATGGTGGGTGTGAAAAGAGGCTTCACCAGCAGCCAGGGGCTCATAGCCCAGGGTAGAGGCGAGTGTTTCGACTACCTACTGGGCGAGAGGACTATACCTTCGGCAGAAGCGGCTACGAGAGCTGCCGCTGCCCTGCTGCTCTTGGCAGAGCGTCCGGCGCTCAGCGTCAACGGAAATGTGGCCGCACTGGTGGCCGAGGAGATGGTAGCCCTGGCAGCAGCCCTCAAAATTCCTCTGGAGGTCAACCTCTTCCACCGCTCCGAAGAACGGGTAAAGAAAATCGCCGACCTCCTCAGGGAGAAGGGCGCAAAAGAGGTCTTGGGAGAGCATCCTGATACATCCGTTCCCGGCCTGGGGCACGCCCGGGCTCTGGCCACGCGGGGCGGGATCTTCGATGCGGATGTGGTTTTAATTCCACTGGAGGACGGCGACCGCTGCGAGGCACTGGTAGCTATGGGAAAGAAGGTGATCGCCATCGATCTCAACCCTCTCTCCCGCACGGCCCGAAAGGCCACAGTGAGCATCGTGGACAATATCATAAGGACGGTGCCCAATCTGACAAGTCAGGTCCGGCAGCTCTCAGCACTTCCTCGCGCCGATCTGGAGAAGATTATGCAGAAATATGACAACGAAAAGGTTCTGAGAGAAGCGGTGCAGGAGATGCAGGATCACCTGAACAGGCAGTTTCAAGAAAAGATCAATTAACCTATTCGGCCCCTGGCTGCCTTTGCACGCTCTGATCAAGATCCTCGGCCAGCCGTTTCAATTGTCTTAGCAGGCGTATTGAGGTTTGGGGCCACTGTCGTCCGGACCAGTTGCATGAGCCTTGATCGACCCAGGAGACCGGTCAACCTTTTAGCAAGCAGAGGTATGAATCTTTCAGATTTTTTCTCAACTCATAAGACTTTTTCTCAATTACGATTATCATGCAGAGCTAGATAATGTAATTGAGCTGAGCGGACCCTTATATGTTACCACCAGTCCGCCCGGCTTCAATATCAGGGGGAAACCAAATAATGAGAACGTCAATGAGTTTGTATAGGACGCCTTGTTTAGCCAAAAGTGTCTCGGCTTCCACGGATCAGAAAAAGACAGCACCTCTGTCTAGCAGAAAAATCAGTGACCTGGTTCAGTGGTTGAGCCGGATTTGGCGTTAAACTTCTCTTTTATGCTTCCAAAAAAGTCCTATGACATTCTGGCAATCTTCCGAGACCTAACAAAGTTGATTTGCTTGGGCCGAATAGCCCGTTTTTCAGAGCCGCCTATAAAGTCATGCTTAGTTTAACCCTTGAGGAGATAACCCCCGTCCACTGGAAGGGCCACCCCTGTGATGAAGCTGGCCTCCTCCGAGAGCAGGAATAAAATGGCTCTCGAGATCTCTTCTGGCCTTCCCAGGCGTCTCATGGCGTGTGCGCTGACGAGCGCCTCGAACTTCTCTCGACCCATCTTCTCAAAGAGAGGTGCCGTAAGCTCGGTCCTGACATATCCCGGGCAAATGGCATTCACTCTGATGCTCATCTCAGCATAATCGATGGCCATGGACTCGGTCAGGCCGATTAGGCCAAACTTGCTCACGTTGTAGGAAGTGCGCGTCCTAAAAGCATTGAGGCCGCCTACTGAGGAAATGTTGACGATGCTTCCCTTACCTAGTTCCAGCATCTGCCTAGCTGCTGCCTTGGAACAGTTGAAGGCGCCCGTTAGGTTGACCTCCAGAGTATTCCTCCAGTCCTTGATCTCCGTATGAAGGACATCGTTTCTGGATGGATTGATCGCGGCATTGTTCACTAGGCCGTAGACCTTGCCTGATGCATCTTCAATGGCTTTGAAAGTCTCCTCCACCAAAGCTTCCTCGGAGACATCACATTGGTGGACAAAGGCTCTGGTGCCACCTCCTAAGGCCTCTTTGGCCCTGGCCAGCTTCTCGGCGTTCCTCCCAAGAATGTGAACGAAAGCTCCTTCTGCATGCAGGTCCTTGGCGGTCTGCAAACCAATTCCTGTGCCTCCGCCCGTCACCACGATCGTTTTGCCATCGAAGCGATCTGAAACCCTTGACATAGATCAACCCCACCTCATTCTCATCTGCAAGACTATTGGACAGCTTTACAACTTTATTCTTCTTTCCCATGCCCCCATGATGGGTGCATAAGATCAATAGTCTCAGAACTCATCGAGGATCTGACTGTGTGGGAGAGAGAGGAAATGATGAAGCCGGGGGGGTGGGCGCAAACTGGTCTGCCATTCTGAAACCGCACCCGAATCTCCGCCCCATGTCTACTCCCCCAGGCAGAACGTCGCCGGCCACCGCCCTTCCTCGCGCTCCTTCTGCCAGGCTTCCTTCTCTTCGGGCCAGATCCTCTCCTCCAGCCTGCTCCGAATCATCTCCTCCACCTCACCGGGCCTGGCACAAAAGACCTCCGCCAGTATCTCCTTGGCAGTCTCCAGCTCCTGGGCCCTGATGCTGACCGCCCGCCTGGGCTCGATCAGCTTCGCCTGCCGCCTCCAGAGCCACCTCATGAGTAGACCTCTAGCCGGCTGAGGATGCGGGAGTAGTTGCCGCTGATGAAAAAGATCTTGTAGCACTGCAATTCCAGGTGGCTGTTCAGGGCGTTGGCCTCCACGGGAGCGACCAAGACGCTGAAGGTCTCGGAGAGCAGGGAGACGGACGGGTGGAGTTCGATTTCCATGATAAGAGATGGGTGGCTCTGGGGATATGAGGGCGAGGCAAGGGAGCGGAGCGAAAGTGAAAGCGGTTTGTGAAATCATTTAGAATTAATGCGGAATATCATACCTATCTCTATCGAATCCGGGCACCTCTTATATCTCTTATTGTATGTGTTTAGCTCACCGTAATCAGCATCCATGGGCAGGTTTTTCGATTTATCATGTCACTAATTGCTGGGAGGCGCTTTAAGGGCAAAAACGTCATAAGATATCGATTTTAGGTTAAATGTATGTTAATATATATTATTATCATTTGAAACTGAAACCAGTATCTTCCAACCGATTCTGGTACAGCTAAACACATACCTTTTATTTATGCTCTAGAATACTCCATCTTTCTTCAGAGTTTAATTCAGCCTTAATTTTTCCTTTCCACCAATATCGATAGGCATGATAGTGACCGTTCGTATCAGGGAGTGGATTCAGCGGAATGAGATTTCTCCCCCTAGTAACTACAATGTGGTCCTGCGTCATATTACCGAAGTAAGTGGCACGATCTTGTAGATAGCGACCCCAGGTAGGATCGACAGGGACCCATCCAATGCCAGGAAAATGAACCTCTAGCCAGCAATGTTTATTATTGCCCGCGTCATAGCCCTGATAGGTGCAGCCGGTAAGGCCTTCGACCGTTCTGGCTGGGATACCAGCAGCGCGATTCAGAGCGACAAGCAGATCAGAGTATTCTACACAATCGCCGGATAGGCATTTCAATGCCATCAGAGCACCCATATCATTGGGATCGTAACCTGCATGATGCATATTATCGGCTACAAAATTATAAAATGCTTCACTCTTTTTACATATACAGCTCTTGCCCTGTGCCAGCCGTTCTGCAAGGTCGATAATCGG
>Ga0307378_10002697_pt1 | contig 26745 bp, 38 predicted proteins | sample UN1MG_FD_202238 | JGI IMG/M metagenome (GOLD analysis project Ga0307378, IMG submission 202238) | Soil microbial communities from Risofladan, Vaasa, Finland - UN-1 | ecosystem: Environmental > Terrestrial > Soil > Coastal area > Acid sulfate soil | place: Finland: Risofladan, Vaasa | collected...
ATCTACGGCATTAGAGCAGTAGATGAAATTAGAATAGAGTTGAATATTTCTTAAACGCCTGATGTCTCATCTAGCATTGTTAATTGATCTTTCTTTCGTTTAAGTACTGCAAAAATTCCGATTATTACTGCAATCCACATTGTACTAAAAACGATATTTGAAACGCTTACGTACATGTAAGGAGTTGCATCCATAACGTTTTCTTTAAGGATCTTAGCTTGTGCATTGATATCTAAAATTCCAGTATGATAAGCAGAGCTATCTTTAGGAACGACAGAAATCTTTTCATTAATTACAATCATAGAATCTACAGCCTTTTCTATCCTAAGAAAATTTGTTGATTCTGTTGGAAAAATCCAAACAGGGTTTTTTTCTACGATTCCATCATCATTCCAATCCGTAGTTTCCAAGTTTACCATTACTATCGCTAAATCTTTTTTTATCTCAGACAGATGAGATTGAATTACCACAGTATCTGAGGAACCAACTATGGAATCCATTTGGCCTCGTATTCTATCAAGAGGGTAAATATCAACATTATAGCCATAAATTGCCATGAAACCTCCAAAAACGATGATTGCCAAGATTCCAACCATGGAGAGGGTGTAAATTTTATTCGCCATTTTTTCGTCCTTGGTAAGAACACGTGGTTGGGTTGATTTATTTCTTTTAAAACTAGTATGAGAGACACTCATGAATGCAATAAAGAAAAATCCCACTGTTTGCAGTCCTATAATAGGTACAAAGATAGGATTGTTTGAAAATATAGAAATTAAAATTCCCATTATTCCATAAACCCCAAAAAAGATTTCAAGTAAAGTAGTTTTGGTAAATGGTAAATTGTATGCTTTATCTCTCCAGTTATCTTGTTTGTTTATTATCCCATATTTTGGAGTCCGTAAAAATTCATTTTTTCTTCCAAACACGGCATCAAAAACTGCTACTGTATTATTCACTGACATTCCAGCATTATAGACAAGTAATGAGGGTAAGATTTTGGCTTTTGATTTCCACGATTTGTTATACATTTTTTGAATTATCATAAGATATGCCCCAGGCCCCATAGCAAGATATGTTGCAATAGTCAAAGCAGGAATAAAGCTTACAACATAGAGATTGATATCACCAGCTAAAAGAATAGGTAATGCTAAAAATTGAATTAGCATCAATGGATAAACTATGTGACGTGTTAATTGAATAAAGGCCTGAATTTTTGCCTCAATGGAAACTTTTCTTTTAATAGCAATTCCTCCAAGTAGTTTAATAGCACATTGTATTGATCCTTTAGCCCATCGGAACTGCTGTCGCTTTGCTGCATTCATTTGAACTGGAAGTTCTGCATCAACAACAATATCAGGTAAGAAAACACATTTCCATCCTTTCATTTGTGCCCGATAACTCAAGTCTAAATCTTCTACTAGCGTTGCAGTGTGCCAACCCCCAGCATCCTCTATACAACTACGCTTCCAAATTCCTGCAGTTCCATTAAAGTTCATAAATAAATGAGAGTTACTTTTTGCCTTTTGTTCGATTAGAAAATGAAAGTCCAGACTTAATGCTTGTGCTCTAGTTATTGATGAATAGTTTTCATTAACATGTCCCCATCTACATTGTATTAGTCCAATATCAGGTTTCGAAAAGTGCGGAATTGCCCGTTTAAGAAACCATTCAGGAGGAATAAAATCAGCATCAAAGATTGCAACAAATTCTGAATCTGTTGTTAGCATTGCATGTTTGAGCGCTCCTGCTTTGTACCCCTTTCTAGTTCCACGTCTAATATGGTCAATTTGAAATCCCTTTTTTTTATAATCATTTACTGCATCAGCTAAAAGGTCAACCGTATCATCATCAGAATCATCTAAAACCATAATTTTCATTTTGTCTTTAGGATAATCTAACGCACATACAGCATCAACTAAGCGCTTGGCTACATATTTTTCATTATAAATTGGAAGCTGAATAGTTACTGATGGAGTACCAAGATCCTTTGTAATTAAGGATTCTTTTCTTCTAGTTGAAAGAAAAGTCAGATAGTAAAAGTTTAGAGTATATGCCGTAATTATTATAGCTGAAATTATAAAAAGATCAAATACAAATTGGCTGAAAGGATTAACTGCCATACCGTATAGCTAATCAAGCTACGTGGTGGCTATTTATACGTGTAAACTTAGGATTTATTTTTGTTCAAAAATCTTGATAGCCGATGGTGGACATACACCTTCACAAGCAAGGCAGAAAATACAATCAGGTTCTTTTGACATTAGGGGTTTTTTTTCAGATGCAACATTTCCGGGGGTGTTAAACCATTCGTAAACTCCAACAGGACACGCTTCTATACATGCACCATCTGCAATACAAATATCATAATCTACAGATACAAACTCTCCCCATACTCCTAATTGTTTATTGTCTGCACCACGTCGTCCCCATGTCTTAATGGAATATCCTGAAGCGCTAAATGCAGCAGTGGCCCTCATTTTTGATTTAAACTCAACATCGATTGGACCAGATTTGGGACCATCAAGTTCAGGAATTGCAGGTCCCCCTTCATCTCCCGCTAATTCTTCTACAGGTTTTGGTTTTGGTTTAGCATCAAGGACTATTTTTGCCAAAGGAGTCATTTCTTCTAATTTTATAATTGCGTTTAGTTCAGATATTTTTTCATCTTTAATTATAGAATCAATCATCTTATCGGCCAAAATTGTATTTCGTAAAATAGTATCAATAATCATTTTTGCAAAATGATCTGCTTTTTTCCTATAATCTTTTACCCATTGCGGATCTCCAAATTTTTCAATCGGAAATATTTGATAGATAATATCGACAACTTCTCCTGTGACAATTTCTACTGTTACAGATAATTCAACTTCTTCATAGCCTTTGGCATCAGGATCATCCATGTTTTGTTCTTTCCAACGATAGGTAGCAAAGATTCTATCGGCATATGCGTCCATTTCAAATGCCTTTTTCATACCGTCATGAACGGACTTTATTTCGTCTGGATCTTCTAGAGTAATTGGTAATCTATAAAGTCCCAATTTGAAACCATGTAGAGGATAAACTCCACGCTTTGCAGTAGATGCCTCCATTGACCAAACACGATCTTTTAGGAGTACGGACATTTGATTTCAATACATTGTTTTTCTTTAAAAAGGTTATCTAGTCGTCATCAGGACAAGTAAGTTCCCTAAGTTCAGTGTATTTTTTTTCCATAGCCTCAGCATGTTTTGAGACTTGGTTTAAATCAAATAGGTTTTTTGAAAAGTACCATCTAATTGGAACCCAATGTCCAATACCATCCATATCATGAATCATACCCTTGTCTGCTTTGACGTTTAATTTTTCATCAACTGAAGTTTCCTTTACTGTAAGACCTCGTTTGGTTTTATCCTCCATAATAATTTCTGAAGATCCGTCTTTGACATAATAAAAGGAACCTTGCTTTAAAATAGGAAGGTCTAAAAGCAATTTATTTTTCCACAGGATTTCCTATCATGTTACCCCATTCAGTCCATGAGCCATCATAGTTTCGAACTTGTGGGTAACCAAGCAAATACTTTAGAACAAACCAACTGTGAGAAGATCTTTCCCCAATTCTGCAATAGCATATTACATCTTTATCTGGTGTGATCCCTTTTGGTTCATAATTTTGTTTAAGCTCATCTACTGATTTGAAAGTCCCATCTGCATCATTTACAGCAGTTGCCCAAGGAATGTTATTTGCACCAGGAATATGTCCTCCTCGTTGAGCATGCTCCATTGGATATTCTGGAGGTGCAGTTATTGCTCCTGTGAATTCAGCAGGAGATCTTACATCTACCATTACAGTGTCTTCTTTATCCAATGCTCTGCTAACATCAAACAAGTACGCACGTAATCCCTCATTAGGTGGTTGTGCCACATATTTGGTCGATTCGAATTGTGGTTCTTCAGTTGTATATTCTCTATTTTCTAATTCCCATTTTTTTCTCCCACCATCCATTATTTTGAGATTTTCATGTCCGTATATTTTGAAAACCCAAAAAACAAATGCAGCAAACCAGTTGTTAAAATCACCATACAGAATTACTTCAGTATCAGCAGTAATTCCATTTCTTGCCATCAATTCCTCAAATTGTTTTTTACTGATAATGTCTCGAGTTATTGGATCATTGATATCTCGTTTCCACCAGATTAAGCTTGCACTTTTGATATGACCTTTCTGATATCCATTTACCGGATCATAATCAACTTCAACTAATTTTCTATTTTCATTTGGAGGGTTTTTAGACATCCAATCTGTATCTACTAGAACCTCAGGGTGTGCGTAACTCATTATATTTCATAAATTTGGTTTCATACTTAATTGTTTTTCCTCAAGGATACCTCAAAAATATCATTTTTAAGTAAATGAAAATCAGAAAAAGTGGTTGAAACTAAACAAAGTTGCGATTGTTAGTAAAGTAGGGTCAAAGGAATCAGAGGATACAGCCATAGATGTTGCAAAAAAATTTCTGGCCATAAAGTCTAAAGTGTATACCATTGCCCCCATTGAAGTAAAAGGTGCAATAAAGATTGAAACACTTGCAGATCTAAAAAAAGAGAATTTAGATCTTGTAGTAACACTTGGAGGAGACGGAACCACTCTTAGGGTCTTCCGGCACTTGGACAATGAAACTCCAATACTTACAATTAACGTAGGAGGAAATAGAGGAATACTTGCAGAGATTACCATAGAAGAGTTAGATAATGCAATAAATCAAATTTTAAAAGGTAAGTTCTTTTTAGATAAAAGGATTAGAGTCGTAGCTTCTTGTGGAGGTAAAGAATTTCCTCCAGCATTAAATGAAATTTATATCAATAGAACTAATCTTACTAAAACAGCCGAAATAGAAATTAAATTTCAAAACGATACAGTTAAACAAAAAATGGATGGGGTGATTATTGCAACGCCAAGTGGTTCAACAGGTCATTCATTTTCATTAGGTGGGCCAATCCTTCATGAAAGTCTTAATGTACTGATAATTACGCCTGTAGCACCTGTCTATAGATTAGAATCGATTGTGGTTCCCGATGAAAAAATAGAAATAATATCATCACATGATTGCCACATAGTTATGGATGCACAGGTTGTAAAATCTGCTGGCTATGAAGAACCAATCATAATAAAAAAATACAAAAAACCTGCAGTCTTTATAAGATTAAAGAAAAAAGGACTAAGACAGATGAGCAAACTTGGATTTTAGAATTCTAGATGCAAGTGCATTTTATGCAGGGATTCCGTTTGGGAGTGTCAATGACTGCTACACTACATCGATGGTATATGAGGAAATAAAACATATCAAGAAAAATCACGAAGTTTTAGAAACATTACTGGAAACTAGTAGATTAAAAATTAGAGAACCGAATCAAGAGGCCATGGATTTAGCTATCACAGCTGCTAAAAATACAGGGGATTATCAACAACTTTCAAAACCGGATTTGTCAATTATTGCTTTATGCATAGATCTTGAAGGTCAATTAATTACAGATGATTTTTCAATCTCAAATGTTGCAAAAAATCTAGGGTTAAAAATTTCCCCCATAATGACCAGCGGTATCAAAGATGTAGGAAGATGGATTCATTATTGTCCAGGTTGTCGCTCTAACCATAAAAATGGCATAGAGTGTCCAATGTGCGGGACACCTCTTAAAAAAAAATTAATCAAGAGGCAAACCTCTGCCGTTCCACTCAACAAATGAGCCATCAAAGAGTTTTACATGGTTAAATCCTGCAATCAACAGTTGGACTAAAAGACTTGATGCTCTATGTCCATGCATGCAATAGCATACAATTTCAGATTCTTTAGAAATATTATTTTTTGAAAACATATCTTCCAAAAAAATTTTTTCTTGAAATAAATTCCCAGTGTAACTAATGCCTTCAGTAAATGGAATTAATTTTGAATTAGGTAGATGACCCATCATATATTCTTGAGGACTACGAGCATCTAAAATTACAAAATTGTTTAAATTCTCACTCAGATTTTTGTATTCTATTCTAATTTTTGGGTTTATCTTCAGAGAAAAAGAAACAGGTTTTGGGGAGAATATTTTTTTTGTAAAATCAAATCCTTTTTCCTGAAGTCCAGAAATGTTTGAATCAAGAATATGAGTATTTTTGTGACCCAAATAAAGAAGAGTCCATGCAATTCTAGCAGCAGAAGGATCCATCGAATCTCCGATAACAAGTACAGTTTTTGTGTCATCTATTCCAATAGAACCAAAAAGAGAAGATAGCATGTCTTCATCACCAACTAAATTTGAACCGAATTGATCAAATTTGATTACTTGTTCTATGGTTAGTGATTGAGAATTTCTCAAGTGTCCGTAAAGAAACATTGTTTTTGGCCGTGTGTCTAAAATTACAAGATCTGGATTAGATTGATTATTTTTTAACCATTCAGTTGAAACTAACACAAATGTTTCAGATTTTTTAATTTATTTAACGGTATCAGGTGTCATGTAATGTTTTTTGGTTTGATTTTTTTAGAAATTTACTTTCAGATTCAAGCATTTTCTTTATTTTTTTTGAACGAGCTTCGCCAAGACCCTCTACCTTGGCAAGTTCTGATATTGTAGCATTGAGTGCATTTATTGGAGAGCCAAACTTTTCCAACATTCGAGTGGCAAATTTTTCCCCAACTCCTGGAAGACTGCAAAGAGAAGAAAGTTGTTGTTTCTCTAAATCATTTGATTTCCTAATTTTTTTCAAAAATGGGCCTTTAGGAGAGTCTTTTCTTGAACACATCGATAAAAGTAGTTTTGCAGTATGAGCAGCGTTAGGAGTGGGGATTACTGGAATTTTAAAATCAATAACTACTGTTGAGAGAGCACCATAGAATACTAGTGGATTTTCAGCTATCTCTTCGATTTCATCAACGTTTCCCTCCATCAGAACTACAGGGAATTCAAAATTTTCCTTTAGTCTGGTGCATTGGTCAAATAATCGTCCATCGAATATAGAGGCCAATAGATCTCGAATACTTTTTCTTTCGACTATAGTTTCAGGAGCTACAATATAATCACCAATAGGAAGAGTCTTCATCTCTACATTCAGTCCGATTGATTTGAGAAGATCAGGAATTCCACTTTTCCTTTCTCTTTCATCGACGACTATTCGTAAATTTTCTAATTTCACCAAATCTACTTCAAGCAATTTATTAATATCTTAATTGAAATTTTGATTCCCTTATTTTCTTGGGTTATCAGGAGGGGTATTTACCTGAGTATTTGTAGTTGGACCTGTAGGAGTTCCACTTTTCATCATTTCTGTGATTTTAGCCTCTTGTTCTTTTAGATTCTCTTTTAGTCTACCTTCTTGTTTTTCAAGAACTGTCGAACGAGTTTTAGCAAGCTCGCCTCTTTCTTCAAGGTCTTCAATGAGTTCTTTTTTAGTAGATTTTATCAAAATGGAGCCTGTGTGTTTATACACAATATCTTCATCTAGTGCCTTTTTTAGTTCTTCAAGGGATTTTTCAATCTCAATTTTTTCCATTTCAATTTGTTGTTTTTGTTGCATTATTGCTTGGAGATTTTGTTGAGATTGCTGCATTTTCATTAATTGCTCCTGAAGCCAGGGAGGCATTTGTCCAGTTGACATATCATTCGAGAGATTTTAATTTCATTATATCTTTACCGGAGGTTATATCGAGTATTGGGAATAAAATTGATCTAGTCGTTGCTCAAGTAATTCATGATAGTCATCAGGGTTTTTAATGAATTCAATCCTAGTGTTTTTTTCGCTTGAAACAAGAATTACAATTTGCTCCACTTTAATCCCTGTAAGTTCCCTAAACATTTCTCCGTATGATGTTGCTTGAATAAAATGATCCGTAAGCCATTCTTCTCGTTGATTGCTTCGTTTGGTCTTGTAATCAATTATAGATAATTTTCCATCATATTCTGCAATACAGTCCGAAGTTCCTGCAAGTTTCATTTTGTTGCTGTATAGTCTTAATTCAATACCATGAATATCATTAATTTTATCTACAAAAGGAAGAAGGTTGTTAAAATGAGCCTCAGAAAAGAGTCTGAATTTCTCAGAATGCTCTATTCCGTTTAAATAATTTTCAATCAGTTTGTGGGTTTCAGAGCCAATTAACGCAGCTTGTTGAGTAATGTAATCTGCGGCAATTTCCTGTTCTTTCCAGTTTTGTAAGCTTTGTTGTTTTTCTAGAGTCTGTGTTTTTTGTAAAATGGTTGTAATTGATGGATATATTATTCCACTTGGTGTTTGGTAATAATGTCCGTCATCTTTTTCGATAAGTTCTGATTGTGTAAAGTTGACGGGAACATGATTAAATTTAGCCATTTTTTTTCTTGATTATTTTTAAATTATAGTTTTTTAAATTTTATAAATCACTTCACAAAAATTATTTTTTGACAGATTCAATTGCATCATAGCTTGCCTGAATTAATCTCAAGCTAGAATTAAGATTAGCTCGAAGATGGGGAATATGATCTGATTCAATAGAAATAATAATTTTATCTGTGAATTTCATATTTGTGTTTGTCGGATTTTCTGGATAAAATTTATTATCGGTGTTTATTGAATCAAAAATTGCTTTTGTTTTCTCTTTGGCATTAACAATTATTTTTGCACTAAAGTTTGACGTCATATGCTAATCCAGCAACCTTGAAGGTGCATTTTTTACAGGACCAAATTCCAACGGCGTCTCTTCCAAACTGTTTAGAACCACAGTCAGGACAAGTTCTCTTTTCTTTTAGTAGAAGATGAATTTTTGTATATTGCTTTCTAGGTTTAATTCCATATCTAGCTCCTAATCCTTTTAGAGATTTTTTCTTGGCCATTTTATTAACCGGCTTTTACTGCATTTTTTAAAGTTTCTCTAATTTGTGCCCCAGCTTTAATTGAAAGATCACTACATTTGATAATTTCATCCAAAGTAAATCCATCATGGCCACCTTTTTGCAATGCGACAATATGTCCATCAGAATCAGTGGTAATTGTGACTCTGCAATCCATGCTAGCCCATTCATCACCATCAGGGTCTACAATTATATGATTACCAATTTTTGCCATAGTGATAGATACAGGAATTGTGGTTGTTGGCAAATCTGATTCTCCACCTTCTACAAGTGTTGGACCATCATCAGTCATTTCCCATTTTGGCATCGTTGAATTTAAAAGAGCAGCTGTTGCGGCATACGAACACGCATCAAAGAGATTCCCATCATAATCTACAACGACTATATCTGCAAAAACTCCTACCACAGATTTGTTTTTTTCAATTACTAACTGTGATATATCAACCATATGACTTTCTCTAATACCTCTATCGACTACTCTTGCTAATTCAATAACATCTGGGTTTGGAGGTCCAGTTTCAACACTTGGATGAGATAAAGGTAAAAGTTCTGCAGTGCAAATAAAAATTCCCTTGTCCCCCATATCTGGAAAAGGTCTATCAGGTTGTATTTTTACACCACAGATAGTTTCAGTATCTCCTAGTTTTACTCTTGCTGAACCGTTGGCTTTGGGAATTGCATTTACTTCTACGGTTAGTTTTCTTGGTTCGTCTAGTCCTCTACCATCTAATCTCTTTCCTTGATCAAGTAATTCCAAAATTTTTGATTTTTTCAAATCGTCGATAACACTGTGTTGCGCCATTTATTGATCTCCACGGTTTTGAAAATATTTTTCTTGCAGCGCCTTCTTTTGAAGTTCATAAACTATTTTGCATCCATCTATTCCAACTTTGACACATTTCTTAAATTCTTCAGGACTAAGAACGCCATCTAATTGTAAAAGAGTTATTTTATCCAGGTTTGGCATATATCCAACTGGCATGTCTGCTTGACCTGCTTGATCCTCTTCATTATTTACATCCAGAATAATAGTATCAGCAGCTTTTCCGGCAGCACAAGCTGCAACCATGTCCCTCATTGGAATCCCAGCATCAGCCAATGCCACAGATGCTGCAGCTAATGCTGCACATCTAGTTCCTCCGTCTGCTTGAAGAACTTCAATAAAAACATCTACGGCCGTTCTTGGAAATTTATCGAGTATTACAGCAGGTAACAATGCTTCTTTGATTACTTTGGATATTTCAATTTCTCTCCTTGAAGGAGCGGGGTTTTTTCTTTCACTAACAGAGAATGGCTCCATGTGATATCGTACTCGCAAAATTCCAGTATCAGTATTAGACATGTGTTTAGGATGAACATCTCTTGGACCAAAAACTCCAACAAGGATTTTGTTGTCCCCAAATTCGATATATGCTGATCCATCAGCATTTTTAAGGCCGCCAGCTTTAATCATTATTCGTCTAGGTTCATCAACTTTTCTTCCATCACATCGAATTCCATTTTCATCTAACAATACTAGAGTACTTTCTCTTCCACCCATTATGATTCACCTTTTGATTCTAACATTTCTTTCACTTGATCAGTCAAATTTGCAACATGTGCCTGCTCATTCACCATTTGTATTGCTTTTTTAGCCTTTAATAATCCCTCGTGACTTTCACAAGTTACCACCACCCAACCATTTTGTCCAATGGTTATCGTCGCTTCAGTCGCATTTTCAATAGTTTGAATCATAGAACCTTTTTTTCCTATTAATCTTGGGACTTTACTTGGGGAGATTTCAACCAAGTCTCCAGAATCAATTTTTCCAAGATCTCTATCAGCAATGGTTATTAATGGATCACGGGTTCTATCAGAATTCGCAATTCGAGCTGCCACTAGATCGCCTGATTTTAACCTGGAAGTAAGTTCATCTGCATGAGCTGAAAAATCACGACCAAAAACATCCTGAGCGGGTAAAAATCCTACATAGCAAGAGTTGATATCTAATTCCCACGATAATGAAGAATGAGAAATTACCTTTCCGATTACTAAATCATTAATTTGTGGAAGATATTTTCCAGTTAAAGAAATTACTTTTACAGAATCATCATATATTTCAGAAATACCAATGGTAGTTGAAATTATCTTATTTCCTTCAAGAATTACATTTTGCTCCGGTCTATATGGACCAGTGGTTACTACATCGCCTGGAATTACATATTTTCTTTTATTATCCATTACTTCATTACCTCAACTGAAGCAGAACCCTTGGTTATAGAACCTAGTCTATCAATCACGTTTGGCCTTGCTGCAGCGGGTATTTCAAGTATTGCTTTTAATGAACCATTATTTTGCCATTCTTCATTTTTCAAAGAACCTACTGATTTTAAAACTGCATAAGATTGTGATGCAAACTGTGCAGGAATTATAATTTCAAGTGATACACTTTCAGATTTTAATGGAATGATTGAACGTAATTTCTCTACAATTTCTTTTACTTGCTCATCAACATTTTTTTGAGGTTCAACAGAAACTCTTGCATCCTTCATTGCTTGCTCTATTCTTAGAGGAGGATGAGGTAAATGAGTTCTAGGATCCACATATGTTTTTGAAATATACTCTACAAGTTGCCTTCTCTTGTCTTCTACCATTTTTCGCCTTTGTTCGGTTGTAAGATTAAGATCTCCTTTTTGAAGAATTATGTGAGCAATTTCACTCGTATCTTTTGTTTTGAAGGCTTTGAGTAATTTCTCAGTTGATGGTTTAGTCCCTTTACTTGAATCAGTGTAGATATCATCAGAAACTAACACAGATGAAAGGTCTTTTTTCTTTCCCAGTTTGTACTCCAGCGCAGGGTCAGGTTTTACCAATAACTCAAATTTTTCTCCTTCGTGGGAATACTTTACCACGGTAACATCGGTCATTTACGAAATTAAGTAAGTCGTGTAGGTATTTATCTATGCGTGAAACCAGCTAGATTTTTATTTGGATTTCGAAAATTTACTATTAAGATTTGTCTTCTCTAGAGGTTATTTCAAAAGATGAGAGTAAAATGTCAGTCAAGCTAAAAGACATCCCGCTACAATATTCAAATGCTCTAAGACGATTATGTCTTAACGGAGTCCCTATTTTTGCTATAGATACAGTCGATATTATAGAGAATTCATCAGTTCTTCCTGATGAAGGTCTAGCTCACAGATTAGGTTTGATTCCAATAAAGACCGACTTGACACGATTTAATGAACCCTCAAAATGTGATTGTCAAAGTGAAACTGGATGTTCAAATTGTAAAGTAATGTTAGTTTTAGATTCAGGAGACACAGAAGTCACCAAAACTATCTTATCTGAGGAATTAACATCAGAGGATGATTCCATTAAACCAGTATCTGATAAAATTCCTATTGTCCAGCTAGCGCCAGGACAACGAGTGAAAGTTGAATGCTATGCCAGACTTGGACGTGGACGAGAACATGCTAAATGGAACGCTTCTAATATTGCAACACTTGTTGACACCGACAAAGAAAATGAGAAAATTCTTACAGTAGAATCTACGGGTGCCTTAAAACCTGAAGATATTATTCTTGCAGGAGTAGAAGAACTTCGAAATGGGGTAGTGGATTTCAAAGACATGATCGAGCAATTAAAAGTAGAATAAATCAAGCATACACATTATATTTGGGTCTAAAAACGAATTATTCACATGACTAGTAGAGTAGTAATACAAATGGCAAAGGATCTAAAGAAGGCATCTTCGAAAAATAATGCTCCAATTTGGGGGAAACTAGCCGAATATGCATTAAAACCATCTATAGCTAGAAGGAAAATTAACTTGTACAAGATTGGTCAGCTAACCAAAGATAATGATACCATAGTTTTTCCCGGAAAAATTCTTGGGACAGGTAGCCTACCACATAAAATTACGATATCTTCGTTTTCTATTTCAGAATCTGCTGCCACAAAAATTACAGAAAGCGGTGGAAATTTAATCTCATTTTCAGACTTAATTGCGAAAAACCCCACAGGAAAAGGAGTCGTTTTCCTTGGCTAGTCAAGAAGATACAGTTTCAATTGACAGACCAATTGTAGTAGATGCCACTGATCACATTGCAGGTAGATTATCATCTAATGTTGCAAAATTGCTTCTAAAAGGAAATAGAGTATCAATAGTAAACTGTGACAAGATAATGATTAGTGGAACAAGAAGTAACATTGTTGAAGAATATCAAGAGTTTTTAAAAATTAACAGTATCATCCATTGGAAACATGGACCAAAACATCCAAGGAGACCTGACACCATAATGAAAAGGATGATTAGAGGAATGTTGCCAAGAGAAAAATCATCTGGGATCGCAGCTCACAAAAGACTTCGTACATTTATTGGAAGTCCAAAGGAAGTAAAATCATTTAAAAAAATTAGATTTGAAAAAGCAATGATAAAAAAACCATCATCAAATTATACAACCATGGCAGATCTTAGCAGGACAATAGGGTGGACTGAATGACTGTACCAAAAACAGAAATCTATTTCGCAACAAGAAAAACTGCTAGCGCTCATGTATACATTACCAAAGGCAATGGTAAAGTAAGAATTAATAACGTTCCAGTAGAGATGCTACCTCAAGAAACAGCACGAGAAGTTATTCTTGCTCCACTTGAAATTAGCGGAGACCTGCGAGATAAAATTGATATTTCAATTAGAGTTAGAGGCGGAGGCATTATGGGTCAGGCAAATGCGATATCTGTAGGAATCGCAAGAGCTTTAATTGGATGGACAAAATCCAAAAAAGAACCAAAGGATCATCCCTTTCCCAAGTCAACACGAGAAGACCTCAGACAAAGAATCGTAGATTTTGACAAATATTTGATTAGTGGTGACGCTAGACGAAAGGAGCCAAAGAAATTTGGAGGTCCTGGCGCAAGAAGAAGAAAACAAAAATCATATCGTTAGACTGTGAAAGCAATAATTTTAGCTGGTGGAAAAGGAACGAGAGGGAAACCCTATACAGAGTATTTTCCAAAGGCCATGACTCCAATTAATGAAAAGCCTTTGATTGAGTACATTGTAAGGTATCTAAACTCATTTAGCTTCATTAAAGAAATAATTATAATTTCAGATTTTAAAGGATTGGGAGGTCAGATAAAAAATTATTTTCAGAATTCAACATTTAATAAAAAAATTTCTTTTGTTCAAGATTCTCAAAGTGGAACTGGTGGAGATCTTTTACATGCCGGAAGAAAATTAGACAAGGAATCAGAATTCATTTTATGGTTTGTAGATAATTTGTGTGCAGTAGATCTCAAAAAAATGTATAAAGATTTCATAAAAACAAAAAGTAGTGCAAGTATCGCAACTAGAGCAAAAAGAAAAGAAGAGACAGGATTTGCTGTTGTAGAAAATGGTATAATAAAACAGTTCAAAGAAAAACCCATTATGAAATTACCAATGTCAGAATGTTTGGGAATTTACATTTTGGGACAAGATGTTATTAAAAAAATAAAGGTAAAATCCAAACAAAAAGAGATCAATTTATCATTTGATATTTTACAAGAATTATCAAAAAATGGAAAAATTAACGCATATGATATTGGGGATAATCAATGGATTGATGTACAATCTCCAATGGCAATAGAGAGAAACCAACAAGAAGTGAACAATATCATAAAACAGATGGGACTTTAGAGTTCTTTTCGAATTCAGAGATTTTATCTTCAAATTGTAAAGTTTGAGAAATATCATCCAATCCTTCTAAAAGAATTTTCTTTTTATGAGAATCAATTTCGAACGATATTTGTCCTAAACTTGTTTTTAAAACCTGGTTTTCTAAATCCACTTCTACTTCCCCTAATTCTTGTTTTAATTGTTCAACCATTTTTTCCTCTAGCACTATTGGTAAAATTCCGTTTTTGAAACAATTACTATAAAAAATATCTGCAAAGGATGGAGCGATTATAACTAAAAATCCAAAATCCTTTAGGGCCCACACTGCATGCTCTCTGCTCGAACCGCACCCAAAATTATCTCCAGTTACAAGAATCTCTGAGTTTTGATATTTTTTGTCATTTAAGATAAAATCGGGTTTTTGGTTTTCATGTTCATCATATCTCCAATTAAAAAACAAGTATTTCCCAAAGCCAGATTTTTGGACCAATTTTAGAAATTGTTTTGGAACAATTTGATCCGTATCTACATTTACTTTATCTAGTGGAGTGACAATGGTTTTGATTTTTTTAAATTTCTCCATACTAATTCAAATCCAACTTCCTGACATCAACAAAATGGCCTTCGAGGGCTGCAGCAGCTGCCATAACTGGACTTACCAAATGAGTTCTACCACCTGTGCCTTGTCTTCCTTCGAAATTTCGATTCGACGTACTCGCACATCTTTCACCAGGTAATAAAATATCAGGATTCATTCCCAAGCACATACTACATCCAGCTTCTCTCCATTCAAAATTAGCATTAGTGAAAATTTTGTCAATGCCCATTTCTTCTGCTAGTTTTTTTACCATTTGAGATCCTGGTACCACCATTGCGCTAACATTTTCAGATATCTTTTGTCCTTTGATTACTTTAGAGGCCTCGATTAAATCCTCCAGTCGAGCATTAGTACATGATCCAATAAACACTCTATCAATTTTAATTTCAGTTATTGGAGTCCCTGATTTTAGATCCATGTATTCAAGAGCTTTCTCAACTGCCTTTTCTTGATTTAGATCACCTTTTGAATAAGCCTCAGGCGTAGGAATAGATTCAGTGATATCGCAAGTCATCCCAGGATTTGTCCCCCAACTTACCTGAGGAGCGATGTTATCAATATGAAGAGTAAAGGTTTTGTCAAATTTTGCATCCGAATCTGTTTTGAGATTTTCTCTCCAATACTGTACCAGGGACTCGTAGTTTTTTGGAGTGTATTTTCTATTTCGTAGGTAATCAAATGTTTTCTCGTCTGGAGCAACAAGTCCGGCTCTTGCACCTCCCTCAATTGACATATTACATACCGTCATTCTCTCCTCCATGGAAAGGTCAATTATTCCCTCACCAGTATATTCTACGACCGTACCCGTTCCTCCAGCAGTACCAATATTTTTGATAATGGATAAAATGATATCCTTGGCAGTTACTGCGTGGGGATTTTTCCTTTTTCCCTCAACTCTAATTTCAAACGATTTTGGTTTTTCTAACCAGATGCTTTGTGATGCTAAAACATGTTCTACATCACTTGTACCGATCCCAAATGCTAATGCTCCAAATGCTCCATGAGTTGATGTATGGCTATCACCACAAACAATTGTAGTTCCAGGTAAAGTTATTCCTAATTGAGGTCCAATAACATGTACAATTCCCTGATTGGGGCTGTTTATATCAAATAATTGAATTCCAAAATCTTTACAATTTTTTTCCAAGGTTTGTATTTGAATTGCAGAGGTTTGGTCCAATATCGGTAAACTCCTATCGTTTGTAGGAACATTGTGATCCATTGTGGCAATAGTCAAGTCAGGTCTTCTGACAGTTCTGTTATTCATTCGTAACCCATCAAAAGCTTGTGGGGAAGTTACTTCATGAACAAGGTGTCTGTCCACATATATCAAAGACGGATGATTTTGTTGTTCTACAACGACATGTGAATCCCAAATTTTTTCAAAAAGTGTTTTACCCATTTTGATCCTAATCTGGTTTGTATTTGAAGAGACCGCCAGCTTCTATTATTTTTCCGATAATCTCCGAAAAGGGCTTCATTTGGTAGGATTGATTTTTTGTGATATTTTTGATTTGATTTGAGCTAATATCAATATCAATTTCATCGCCTTCAGAGATATTTTTGTATGCAATTTCATCAATTTCTATAGGCAACAAAAAAGCACCATCTACAGCATTTCTATAAAAAATCCTTGCAAAAGAAAGAGCAAGAATTGCCTTTATTCCTGAATGCGCAAGAGCAATTGGAGCATGTTCTCTAGAAGAGCCACATCCAAAATTTTTACCAGACAAGATAAAATCACCTTCTTTTACCTTAGAATGAAAAGCAGGATCTAATCCCTCCATAGCATGAGATGCCAATTCAGCATAATCATGAATTTTAAGATATTGTCCAGGAATTATGACATCAGTATCGATGTTATCCCTTTCATATTTTATTACATTTCCTTTCAATCTAAATCCCTCGGATCAGTAATTTTTCCCGTTACAGCAGATGCAGCTGCAACAAGTGGCGATGCAAGATAAGTTTGAGATTCCACATGGCCCATTCTTCCAGGAAAGTTTCTATTGGTTGTACTGATGCAAATTTCATCTTTTGCTAAAACTCCCATATGAGCTCCACAACAAGCTCCGCAAGTAGGTGGGCCAACTGTAGCTCCTGCATCTAAGAATATTTTCAATAAACCATTTTCCATGGCACGTTTGTAAATAGAAATAGCGGCAGGTAAAACTTCAGTTCTGATTTTTACTTTTCTGCCTTTGAGGATTTTTGCAGCTGCTTCGAGATCTTCATATTTTGCACCAGTGCAAGAACCAATGTATGATTTATCCAAATCGACATTTGGAGCTTCTCTTACAATAACGGTATTTTCTGGTGAAAAAGGTTTTGCAACGATTGGTTCCATTTCTGAACTTTCATATTCGAATACTTCTGAGTATTCTGCATCGGGATCTCCCTTCACTAAAGCAATGTTAGTAACCCCCCTAGTTGTAAGATAGTTTACTATTTTTTGGTCTGGCTCTACAATTCCATTTTTTGCTCCTGCTTCTGTTGTCATGTTACAAAGCGTTAGCCTACCTTCAACAGACATTTCATCAATTCCACTTCCACCAAATTGCATGGTTCTATAGGCACCTCCATCCGTCCCAATATCTCCAATTATTTTTAAGATTAGGTCTTTTGCCATTACATGATCTGGTAGTTTACCGTTTAGCTTAAAGTATAAAGTTTCAGGAACTTTGAACCAAATCTTTCCATTCAATAAAACATATGCAATATCAGTATGACCCAAACCACAAGCAAATGCTCCTAAAGCCCCAGTAGTGTTTGTATGTGAATCACCTCCAACATACACTTCTCCAGGTAAAACCAAAGCCTCCTCATGAGATAGAGTGTGGCAAATACCATATTGTCCCATCCCATATTTGAAGTGTTTTTTAATTCCATAGTTTTTTGTAAAATTTTGTAATTTCACAATATTTTCAGCTGAAATTTTGTCAGCTGATGGGACAAAATGATCTTCAGCTACCCAAACCTTTGAGGGATCCCATAATTTGTCAACATTTACGCCTTGCTTTTTTAATTTATCAAATACCTTAATTACACCAGGTCCTGAAACGTCATGGACCATCACCTTATCGATATCAGCAAAGATAATATCATCAGGAGATACATTTTCTCTACCTGAGGCACGAGCAAGAATTTTCTCCACGATATTCATAATCGAAAAAGCTTCCTTTACAGATTAAAAGCTTTACAGGTAGATTCAATCCTTTTGAGATTTAATTTTTACATCGTATAGACTAAACATTCTGTGTCCACGCTTTTCACAAAGTAGGTTAATGAAAGATGCTAGTTGATCCTCAAACACTTTATTGGTTTGGTCTTTTGCCATAGGAATTTTGCATTTAGAACAATTCATGATTTTGATAAATTACCTAAACCGCTATCATGTACTGATTGATCAAATTTTTTTTGACTGATTCTATGTATGCTCGTCTGGTAGTTGGAATTGACCGCCATTTGGTATATATCACATCATCTAAAATTTCGTAAATTTTGTTAATTTCTGTGCCTATTTCGATCTCTTTTTTGGCAATTTCAACTAATTCGTGGATCCGTAGTTCTCGTCTCCAAGTTTGAGCATAATCTGCCATCAAGTTTTTTGGGAATTAATGATCTAAAAGGATCACTATCGAATCATAACATTAGGAATTTTTCAAAAATCTAGGGAGATTCTAATTATCAAACATTGACGACAGATTCAGGGACACTCAGTTTCATATTTTTCTAAGTTTCTAGAGTCTTAATTTGGATGATTTTTTTGATATTATGCCAGGTTTTGAATGGAAAAAATGAAGAATATCGCATTTCAGAAGAATAAAAAAGAAACAAAACTCAATACAAATTATGTCTCTTACTGTTTTGACCTTGCTTTCAGAAAGAAAAATTGGCAAGTTTGATGTTTATGAGGCATTATTAGACACATTAGCGAAAAATGAGATAAATTTACAAAAAAATGATGTATTAGTGATTTCAACAAAATATATCTCAAATTCACAAGGTAGGATAGTAAATACAAACCAAATCACAGTTTCAACCAAGGGATATGAAATTTCTAAAAAATTTCAAATGAAACCCGAAATAGCCGAAATAATCCTAAGAGAGACTGATAAGATTTTTGGAGGAATAGCAGGTTTTGTAATTACTTCGTCAGATAACATTATGGCACCCAATGGAGGAATTGACAAGTCAAATGCAAAAAAGGACCAGATTATACTCTATCCAAAAAATCCGTTTCTTGTAGCAGAGCAAATAAGAAGAAAAATATTTTTAAATTTCTCAATTCATGTTGGAGTTATCCTTGTTGATAGTCGTTTAATGCCAGGACGAGTAGGTACTTCAGGAGTTGCAATTTCATGTGCTGGAATTGAACCAGTGTTGGACATGAGATCCACAAAAGATCTGGATGGAAATCCTCTTAAAGTCACGTTTCAAGCAGTTGTGGATAATATCGCCACCATAGCAAATCACAAAATGGGAGAAGGTGCAGAATCGAAACCTTTTGCAATTGTAAGAGATTCTGGAGCCCAATTAACAGATAGAAAAATCAGTCCTTCTGAAATGGCCATATCCTCAGACCAGTGTGTCTATGTTAGAGGGTTGGCAAATGTGTAATATTCAAAACCTTTCCACTGGACTTTAAATAGTAGTTTTCTTTGGGTCAAATAATGGAGTACATGACGAGTTATCCAAAAACAGTGTCATTTTTGGATGGTCTGAAGCATAAAATCATTGCAGACAATAGAGAAGGTCTAGAACAACTTCACATCGTCGTTAAGAAAAATTTTGAAGAATTACTTCAAATTTTTACATCAGAGGGATTTACAAAAGTAAAATTTGAACACAAACAACCAGATCAAATAGGGAGCGGGTTAAATCTTAAATTAAAAAAACCTTGGGAAATTCATGTAAGAATGGTAGATTTGAAAAAGGGGTTAATAGGAATTCATGCAGAAGTAGAAGTCTCTCGAGATTATCTTCAACATTTAGTTTCTCAACGGACACCAGTTGTTTATGAAATAGAAGAGATTTTAAAAAAATATCAAATAGATTATAATATTTGGCACGACAAAATTAAAAAAAATGTTCAAACAATTTTCGATAATTATAAGGTAAAGCTTGATACACCAAGTCTTCCAGTCTTCGCATGGAAACCGATGTTGTTTGTAATTAGTACCATAAGCTTGTTTTATCTCTGGAAATACATCAATACCATATAGATAATTAAAGAAAAAAAGGATCTAAATACCCATAGTTTCTTCTTTGATCATTTCAAGAAAGACCTTATCACCTACTGCTAGACCCATTTCTTTGTATTCATGCATCTCAAGTTTTAATTGAGTAAGCCCACTTTGCATGCCTAATCCACCGCCTCCGCCAGATAACATTTTGTTTAAATCTTTCATCATGTCATTCATGTTAGAAAATCCCATGACTTTAGGCGAACCAAATGGATTTGGGGGGGAGGAAGTGCCTTCCTTAAAATCTTTAATGGAAGCTAGTGAAATTATCACATTTGGTGCCCCATCTGGTGCAGTATCGATGCTTTTTACAACATATTCTTTCTTCATAAGTTACATGGAATTTCATTCCTTATAATTTTAGTTTTTGTTGTGATTTTTACCATTTGACAAAATTTTGAAGATTTAATTACAAATTTCAGGAATATTGACTAGTGTCTGAAATTGATTTGAAAACAAATCTTCGATATCATGGAATATCACCCTGGGAAATTGAGGTGATGTACGGTTATCTTGATGCAAGATTCTCTATTTCCCAAGAGGAGATTATTCCAGAAGATGAGGATTTTGTGAGTTTCCTTGAGTGGGATATTCCACTTGCCTTCAATGATGAATTTTTCAAATGGTTTGAATTTAAACGATGGGAACAAATCAAAGCTGTTTTTAAAGAAATGAAGAGACGGCGTGGTTCAGGAAATGCAATAAAAATTATTATTAACTTTTTTGGTAACCCAAAAATCTCCTTTGTTTTAGATACAGAAGAAAAACAATGGTATGATAATGCAATAGAGAAAATAGACTTTGTCCTAGAATTATTACCATATCACCTGAATCCTGAAAAATTGCCCTCTGATGTTACAGAATTGATTTACAAGTTTGATCCAAAATCAACAAGGTGGCGTCTTAATTTTGCAATCTCAAAAGAAAAAAAATATACATTTAGAGGAGACGTGTGGGTTTCTACTACCTAAGATCTTTTTGAAATGGTTCTAGAAGATCATGGAGTTCTTTGTATTTTGACTCTAAGAATTCTAAGGCATCAATGAGTTTTTTTGATTTTCCATATTTGTAACGAACTAATTCACGGTGATGCCAAAAAGTTTTTCCGTCTCCAGCAGAGATTGTTGTAAAATAATCTGTTCCTTTCAAATTATCAGAGAGTTTTACATCATATGGGAAAAGCAACTCTACAATAAACCATTCATCTCCATCAGGATAATCTGAACCTGTCTCAATATCAAAAAAGATATGCAACAGATCTGATTGCATTAAACCATCATCATTAATTGATGGATGTTTAATTCCTGATTTTTTAAAATCAATACTTAGCAACTGAGGCTCAAAGAATCCTTTGATGATGGATTTTCTAAAAATCTTATTTGCTTCGTTTATGTTCAAGAGCAAAATAATCTACAAACAAACTAGACTATAACTTCTTAGGTTATGGAATCTTAAACTTTGAGGGAATCAAGTATTGCTGAAACATCCGTAGTAGGGACACCATCTTTAGAAATATTTTGTTTTGCTGGAGGATTTTCAATATAATTTGGTATTTTATCTGTCAGTCGTGTAGCAAATGGGGAAATCGTTTCATTTTTGTAAAATATTCCAGTGGGAATTTTATTTCCCCACTCTAAGGATTTAATCAAGGCTTGAGCTAATTTCTCATTTATTTCCGCTTCATCGGCATAATGTACCACTGGATCAAATCCGGTATCTTCCAATTTGTAAATTCTAGAATGTCGCTCTATCGATTCCTTGGCTAGGTCTTCACCAGCATACCAATCCCTTGTATTGATGTCATTGTAAGTAGGACAAGGTTGTAAAACATCTAGAAATGCAAGTCCTTTATGTCTAACAGCTTGAACGATTAAATCTTTTAGATGCCTGACATCATAAGAATAAGCTCGGGCCACAAAGGTAAATCCACTTGTAACGGCTAATCCTATTGGATTTACATTATAATTTGTATTCGGGGAAGGTAGAGATTTTGTTTTTTCACCTAGTTTCAATGTTGGAGAGGCTTGTCCTTTAGTTAAGCCATAAACACCATTATCAAATATGATGTATGTCATGTCAATATTTCGTCGTCCAGCAGCAACAAAATGTCCGGCACCTATTCCTAATCCATCACCATCCCCACCTACTGCTACAACAGTCATTTCAGGATTGGCAAGTTTTCCACCTTGTGCAAATGTCAAGACTCTTCCATGTAATGTATGAATTCCATAAGTGTTTATGAAATGAGAAGTTTTGCCAGAACATCCGATCCCAGAAAAAATAGTAGCTTTATCACGTTCAATTCCCATTTCAGCTAATGCCATTTGTAATGCATTTACTATTCCAAAATCACCACATCCTGGACACCAATCATTGTGGACAGTAGTTTTGTAATCCGTAAGTTTAAGAGCCATGTTCTAAAATCTCCCTCTTGTTTGCCTTATTTTCAATTATCTTTTTTAAAGAGTCATAAATTTCGGTACTGGTCATTCCTCTTCCTGTGTATTTTAGAATAAAGTGATCAATTTCCTTTGTTACGTTTTGTTTGAAAATTTTTCCCAATTGACCTGAATGATTTGCCTCAATGTCAATAATGATTTTTACATTTTTTAGTAATGATTTTACAATTTCAGTTGGGAAAGGATGAAGTAATTTTATCTGAATAAATCCCACTTCAATTCCTTCTTTTTTGAGCATTTCTAAGGCATCTAATATTGGACCTTTAGTTGATCCCCACGAGATTATAGTATAATCATTAACACCGTAGGAGATAACTTGTTCATCTTCAGGAACTTGTTTTAAAATTAATTCTAATCTAGACATTCTTTTATCCATCATTTTTATCCTCATTTGAGGATCCTCAGTAATATGACCAAATTCATCAGATTCATCCCCAGAATTCCAAAAGACTCCGTTATCTAGTCCTAATCTTGAGCGAGGGGAAATACCATCGTCAGTGAAAGCAAATCGCTTGTACTCACCTTCTACCTTATCTAGTAGTTTTCCTCGATTTATCTTAATTTTTTGCGTATCAAATTTTTTACATGTTACAACGGAACTAGAAAGGAACTTATCCATCATGTGAATTACAGGAACTTGATACACATCAGCATAGTTGAAACATCGTCCCGTATCATAGAAACTTTCTTCAATGTCCCCTGAGGCATATACAATTTTTGGGAAATCCCCAAAGCTTCCTGCCACTGCAAATGTCAAATCATCTTGTCCATGTCTTGTAGGAAGACCCGTAGATGGACCACTTCGTTGATACACAGTTAAAACAATTGGGACCTCGTTCATTCCAGCCCAGCCTATTGCTTCTGCCATTAAGGCAAATCCAGGTCCAGAAGTAGAGGTAGATGATCTTGTTCCAGTCAACGCAGACCCAATCATCATTCCAATGGCAGATATTTCATCTTCTGTTTGAATTACAATAGTCGACCCCGGTCTATCATTATTAACTTCTAAAAGTTCATGTGATTCTAGAAATACACTTTCATCCGAAGCCGGAGTGATTGGATAATAGGATTGAAATCTACATCCACTTACCATCTTCCCAATGGATGTGCCTTGATGGCCTTGAACAAGAATAGTATCAGGTTGTTTTTCAGTTCCATGTAAAGTAAAAGAAAAATCTGTAAATTTTGAGGTGGCGAAATTATAAGAATAGTTTGCAGCTTGTTTATTTATTTCAGCAATTTGGGGTTTTTTAAAAAATATGGAATCAATTGATTGCAGTAATGAATCCGATGGCATCTTTATCAAACCTAGCGAAAGAGAAACAGCTATGACATTATACATTCTAACCATTCCTTTCATTCGTGGATTTTCGGTTTGCTCTGCAAGATTTTCTAGAATACCCTTAAAGGAGACAGGGTAAAGATGAACACCTTTTTCTTTGGCTATCTCAAGTACGCCATCTATTGTAAAGGGTTTATCTTTTGATTCCAACTCTTGATGTAGTCGTTCTTTAAAATAATTATCAAGAGTGTGTACCGAATCAGTAGTAATTTTATTCAAGTCAGAATCGTAGATTATTCCTCCGCCTGACATCACTTCATCATAATGTCTAAAAATCGTTTCAGCGTCAAATGAGGCCATTAAACTAACGTCATTAACATTTGAATGAATTAATTTGTCAGAAATTCTAACTGTAAAATAACTATGATCACCTTTAATGTTAGAATGGAATTCTCTTTTTCCAAATACTTGATAACCTAATTCAGCACAAACCTTTGAAAAAACATTAGCTCCGGATTCCACCCCACTTCCTTGTGGTCCACCAATTAACCAAGAAAAATCAACAAAATCCATAGATTATCACCTAGTTTTTCTTAATATTAATAATATGGTGAAATAATTTTACTAACCACCTGTAGCTGCATCAAACAGGGCACATTCACATTTATCTCGTTCTCCGCAATATGGACAAACACAAACACACTTTTCAATAGAACTCCCACACGCTATACAAATTGCAAATTCTTCATCATCTTCCTTAGAACTCATAGAAAGTCTAGAAAGAAATCGTATAAATGGTTTGAGATAAGTTTCATGGAATATGGAAAAAAAGAAAGTATTTCTGACAAGAACTCTTCATGATTTTGCATTAAAGGAATTAAAGAAATGTTACCAAATTGAAGTTCATTCTGGGAAAATTCCCATCCCAAGAAAAAAATTAGAATCTAAAATTGGAGAAATTGATGGGCTTATTTGTTTTCCGTATGATATTATTGACAGTAAATTACTTGAAAAAGCAAAAAATCTCAAAGTAATAAGCACATTCAGTGTGGGTTTTGACCATATTGACATTGAATATGCAAAAAAAAATAAGATCAGAATAGGATATACACCTGAAGTTCTTACAAACGCCACTGCAGATCTTGCATTTTCTTTAATGATTGATGTGATGAGAAGAGTCTCCGAGGGAGACAGAATAATTAGAAAAGGGAGTTGGAAAGAAATCTATGGGGCATATGACTATACAGGTTCCGACTTGCAGGGAAAAACCATAGGTATTTTTGGACTAGGTAGAATTGGAAGTACTCTTGCTAGACGTGCTAAATCATTTGACATGAATATTGTTTATCACAATAGAAAACACGTTTCTAAAACTAAAGAGAAAGTCCTAGGAGTAAAATACGTCTCCTTTGAAAAATTAATCAAGCAAAGTGATGTAATATCAATTCATGTTCCACATACAAGTAAAACAGATAAATTATTTGATAAAAGGATTTTTAAAAAAATGAAAAAAACAGCTTTTCTAATTAACACTGCACGTGGAAAAATTATAAATCAAAAAGACCTATTGGAGGCCTTGAAGAAAAAAACCATTGCAGGTGCCGCATTAGATGTTTTCGAATTAGAACCAATTAGAAAAAACAATCCATTTACAAAAATTCCAAATATTACACTGACTCCACATATTGGAAGTTCTACAAAAGAAACAAGAGTCAAAATGGCTAAAATTACAATGGAGAATCTTCATTTGGGGATTAATAGCAAAAAACCAAAGTATTCTGTAGGATACTAAAAAATGGGCATAATTTGAACCTCGATTTACTCTGAAAAGAATACCGCAGTTTTTATACATACAATGTTACATAATAGCAAGTTGAAAAAATTCAAACATACCAATGAAGAATTAGAATTAGCAAAACAAGAAACTGAAAACGAAAAGAAGAAAAAAGAATTACAAAAATGATATTTTTCTCTTGTCTTTTCAGACAAGATTTTTTTTTAAATTTGAATTATAGACCCATATCTTTGAATTAAATCATCATAAGCTTTTTTTCTGGCAAGTTTAAGATTTTTGTGTTCATCATACATTTTGGTAAAAAATGCTGCAAAAACACGCTCACCATCTAAATCAAAAAATCTCACACTAAAACTAGTACGGTCAAGTTTTTCTTCTTGGATAAATTCAATTGTTTTTATCATTTCAGAGTTAAGATGTATGTGAGCTGGATCATCATTATTCCCAATCGTTATCCACTTTTCTCGTTTTTTAATAGTCAAAGAATTACTTTTGATTTCACTTGTGGCAGATGTGTTTTTTATTATCAATAAAACATCATCAATTTTTATTACATCAGATAATATTTCGAATAACAACAATTCAATTAAAATGTAAAATTATTTCAATTTTTATTATTTTTCATGTCTATTTGAATGAAATCATCTTGATTTCCACGAATACAATCAGTTCCAACTGCTTTTAATGGTGAAAAACCTATTTTTCCCGAGGGGATTTTTCTGTCGCTTTGAAGAATTTGAATTTTTTCCGAAACAACTTGTTTGTGTTTCTGGCACGTAACTCCAACCATATATTCATCTGCGCCAACTGTTACAGAAACGATGAATTCTGGCGGATTAACACAAGGCTTTCCCTGTTCTGTTATGGAGCACTT
>Ga0307378_10002698_pt1 | contig 26738 bp, 25 predicted proteins | sample UN1MG_FD_202238 | JGI IMG/M metagenome (GOLD analysis project Ga0307378, IMG submission 202238) | Soil microbial communities from Risofladan, Vaasa, Finland - UN-1 | ecosystem: Environmental > Terrestrial > Soil > Coastal area > Acid sulfate soil | place: Finland: Risofladan, Vaasa | collected...
TATTAATAATTCAAAAAATACTTAATTTACCGCTGCCCAGCCGTAGTTGATTATATGGAGTGCTTAATAGCAGTTATAGAAGAGAAATTTAGTGTCCTTTCAATTGCTGCACTTGTGACCTTTTCCCTTTGTGTTATCATATTTCTCCTACTGAGCAACCAGAGAACCTAAATTTATTGAGTAGAGTTCCTTTTTTACCATATCTTCTATCAAATCTACCTTCTTTTTTAATAAGCAAGTATTGCGATTAGGACAAATTTTTTTATTAAAAATACATTCATTTAACCTGTATCCACCCTGGAAAATTTCTATTAAATCAATCAGGTTGATATCACTTAAGCTCTTCTTTAACTTAAAACCACCTTTATTACCCTTATAGGATTCAATAATATTTCTCTTCGCCAGTACCTGCATAATTTTCCTTAAAAAAGCCCTTGAAATATCAAGTTCTTCTACGATATCTGTTATAGTAGCTTTTTTACCCTCATTTTTCCCAAGATAAACCAGAGCCCTTACAGCATAATCAGTATCCCTGTTTATTAATTTCATTATTACCACCTATATTAATGATACTATATTAGTATCATTTGTCAAATGTTTTTTAAGGTACAAGCTTCGGAATGTGCCTAGTTGGGATCACCTTGCTTTAGCAAGGGGAGGATGTCAATAATGCAGTTTACGGCATCTTTAAAACTTTCGATTTTAAAGAACTCACTCCTTGCCCTGCCAATACCTCTTGTTCCTTTGAAAATCCAGCACAGGTGCTTCCTGAATTCCCTGACTGCTTTATTTTCTCCCTTAAAATTAATTAAAAACTTCAGATAAATTTTTGAAAACTCCTTTTTCCAATCTATACCGGGATTAAATTCCGGGTTTATTACTCTACCACCATTGCCAATGATAAATATTAACATATTCATCATAAGCCATAATCTACCTTTTACCGCTCTGCCTATCATTATTCCGTCACAGCCGGTGTAATCCAGTATCTCCTTCGCTTTCAGAGGAGAATCTATATCACCACTTACTATAACCGGGATTTTGACTTTCTCTTTTACTTTTTTGATCAATCCATAATCCACATCACCAGAGAATCCCTGTCTTACCGTTCTGCCGTGAATTGATATAGCGCTTGCTCCACTGCCTTCGGCAATCTTTGCTATATTTAAGATATTGATATTATTACTGTCCCAGCCAATTCTGGTCTTTACGGTCAGCGGCTTTTTTAAAACTGAAGACAGCCCGGTTATTATTTTTTCAATCTTAGCCTCATCCTGGAGTAGATATCCACCGCTTTTTGCCTTTAGTATCTTTTGGACCGGACATCCCATATTGATATCTATAATGTCTGCCCTGTCTTCAATCTGTCTCGCTGCTTCAGTTATTATCTCCGGGTCTGAACCGAATATCTGCAGGGCGCATGGTCTTTCATAATCAGTAATATCTGTCAGGGCCAGGCTCTTCTTATGCCGGTAATAAATTCCGTAGCTTGTTATCATTTCAGTGTACGTAAGGGCTGACCCAAAAAACCTGGCAAAAATTCTATAAGTATTATCGCTGATTCCAGCCAGCGGTGCAGAAATCAAAGGATTTTTTACATCTACATTTCCAATCTTAAATGAGTAGCCCGGAACATCACAATTACCCTGATTAATATTATTTCTTGGTAAGAAATCCCGGAGTAGCATCTCCGGAAACAATGAAGTTTTTAAATCTGATTTTATTTTAAATTTGAGGATATCCCCGGGTAAACTGTGGGATTTATAATCTGCAAGAAATTTAAAAACAAGTCTGTTAAGTTCACCTGTAAGATTAGCTAATTCAAATACTTCCACATTTTTATTAAAATATTGCCTTCTTTTTACCAACCATCACATTTTCTAATATGGATCACTATTTATTTTTATCAAACAGTATCTTTAAACCTTTTAACGTCAAATCAGGATCATGAATTTCAATCCACCTGCTTTTATCTGCCATAAGAAAAGCAAGACCCCCGGTAGCAATAACTTTCGGCCTGAATTTCTTATCTTTCTTATTTTGCTCTTCAATTATTTTATCTACAATAAAATCGACCTGGCCTAAAAATCCATACAGTATTCCGGAACGGACACCATCATAAGTGTTTTTCCCCACTACCATTTCCGGCCAGTTCAAATCAACTTTGGATAGTTTAGCCGCATAACTGAAAAGTGCTTCCGATGAAATTTCTATGCCCGGAGCAATCACCCCACCGATATATTCCCCTCTGGAAGATAATATATCAAATGTAGTTGCTGTCCCAAAATCAACTACTACCACTGGATAACCATAGATTTCTTTGGCTGCTACCGAATTTGCTATCCTGTCCGCCCCTATTTCCCGGGGGTAATCATATTTGATTACAAGGTCTGATTTTACATCACTGTTTACTATAAAAGGGGCCTGGTTAAAATATCTCCGGCTCATTTTTATGATTTCTTCAAGAATCCTGGGAACAACACAGGAAATTGCAACTTCTTTAACATCCTTCGGGTTAAACTCAGAGTTTTTTAAAAAATTAAAAACTGCAGCTGCAATCTCATCCGAGGTCTCATATTTTGGAGTAACCATCCTCCAGGATGTCAGTATTTTATCCTCTCCGAATAGTCCTACAACCGTTTGGGTATTTCCAATATCTATGGCTAATAACATAATAGACCCTCAAATTAGATTTAATAGAATTGAATTGCTTAAGATTTTACATTAAATACAAATAAATAAAAAGATTTACCGCAACATCAGAAAGTAGCCCATAAGTTTTTTTATGGATATCAATAATTATTATTCTAAAATGAATATGTAAAGTATCCAGGGATAGATAAATATTTTTAATAAATATAAAAAAATAAGATTATTTCTTAGGTACTTGTTTTTCTCAAGCATAAAGGTAGATCCAGATTATTCTTCCTTAAAAAATCCCGTTCATTTAAAATCTTTTTTGAATCGCCGTCAAATACTACCTCTCCCTGGTTTAAAATTATGCATCTATCCGAAAGTTCATAGGCCAAATCAAGGTCATGGGTAGCAATAATGATGGTTTTGTCCATATCTTTAATCAGTTTTATAAAGTTAGTCCTGTTTCTGGGGTCAAGATTGCTTGAAGGCTCGTCTAAAATCAGTACTTCAGGATCATAAGACAGCACGGTAGCCAGAGTAACAAGTTTTTTTTCTCCAAAACTTAAGAAATGAGGAATCTCTTCCTCTATATTCCCCAGATTTACTTTTCTTAAGCTAATTCTTACAATTTCCTCTATATACTGCCTGTTTTTAGCCCGCCTGTCCTTCTTTTTATTTAAATAATTTATAAGTCCGAAGGATACATCATCAAAAACTTTTATTGAAAACAACTGGTCATTTGGGTCCTGGAATACAAATCCTATTTTTTCCCTGATATCATAAATATTTTTTTCATTTAATTTCTTGCCATATATAAATATTTCACCCGACCGGTACTTTCCGTCCATAAGACCGGCAATATTCAGCATTAAAGTTGATTTTCCTGCACCATTAGGACCGATTATGGATAATTTTTCTCCCCTTCCGACAGAAAAATTGATGCCTTTTAACACTTCCTTGTAACTGCTAAAACCTCCATCCAATCTTCTGCTGGTAAGATACTTATAGCATAGATCTTTAACTTCAATTATTTTTTGGTTATTCATTTAAATTAAAATAAAAAAATTTTTAAATTAAATAAAACTTTAACGTATATTATATAATACTGGTCAGCTCAATAATTTTTATAGACATTGGAGTCAGGATAAAGATTAAAAGCAGGGCTATGTTTAAACTTCCTTTTGCGTTTTCCTTTTCCACAATATAAAAATTCCCATCAAAACCTCTGCTTTCCATAGACTTATATACATTCTCCGCCCTGTCTAATGATTTTATAAATAAGTTACCCATAACATGCGTGAGTCTCTTATTTACAGTATGGTATGATTTTTGAAATACCCTGCTTTTTATGGCCATCTGGCCGGTCCTGGATTCTTCTGTTACCATAAATATATATCTATACATTAAAAAAATTATTGAAACAATTACTGCCGGTAAATGTATTTTTCTAAGACCATGCAAAAGCTCTATTTCATCCGTGGATACAATAAGTGAAGCCAAAAGCAGTATTGAGAGAAAAGATTTTATAAGCACAGTTGCAAAGATAGCAAGACCATTATCAGTTACCGCTAAAGTAAATACCTTTAAATCGATTTTTGCTACAGCAGCACCTTCATTTGCAAATGGAATAAAGATAGAGATAAAAAAAGGGTATAAAAATACTAAAGACACTCTCTTTACTAGCTGCTTGAATTTAGGCTTGAATAAGAACACAACAATAAGGGTGGCCAGAAAATAAAAGGCAAATATTAAATAGCTCCCTCTAGCTACACTGACAATAAAAAAGATATTTACCAGTGTTATTATTAATTTGTTTCTAATGTTTAAAATACTGCTCAATAGAGTTAAAATCTTGTCTTATTTTTTTAAATTTGTAAAAAAACTATTCCTTTTTGCCCGCTGCCTTATAAATCAGGTACACAACTCCAAAAATGGCAAGGATAATAAGTACACCGGACAGCCCGGCCAGAGATGTTTGCCACAGTTCATTATCCACAGCACCAAAAAAATAATCAGGAATCAGGAAAATACTTTCCGGAATTATTTCTTCAGCCTTATCTATAAATCCAAGATTTTCAGCGACCTTTTCCAGCCCATCAGGAAAGGGTGATGCAAAGACTGACACAAACATGGCAATTACCAGTGTTGTAATTATTCCCGCCAATATAAATGTATAATCTCTTCTATTCATCACTAGAGGCTCCTTTCCCTGGTTAAAATAAGATCCGGTCTTGCTTTATTTATAAAGGCAATTATGGCTACTGTAATTACCGCCTCTCCAATCCCTATTATCATGTGGACTCCAACCATTGCCTTTAAAGTGATTTCCAGAGCATAAGTGCCTGAAATCCCCAGTTCAAGTGCTGCAAAGAAAGAGGCAATTACCACCGAGAGCCATGAGGCCACAGCAACAGAAATAAAAAAAGCAGCTTTTGATTTTGATATTTTACAGATCAGCCAGTAAATTAAATAAGAACCGTAAACTCCAACAATAGCCATATTAAAAATATTCGCCCCTAATGCTACCACTCCCCCGTCCATAAAGATAAATGCCTGTACGATCAGCACCACTGCTATAACTATGGCACCTGCATTAGGTCCCAGTACTATTGCCGCAAGGGCTCCGCCCAGAAGATGTCCGGAAGTGCCTCCCGGTATGCTAAAGTTAATCATCTGCAGGGCAAAAATTAATGCGCTTATTATCCCCATCAGTGCAATAACTTTTGCTTTGAAATAACTCTTTACCTTATAGATTGCCGCAGCTAGTCCGCCTGCAGAGACTACCGCGGTAGAAACTGCAGTTTTAAGATCAATAAATCCATCAGGTATGTGAATAACATTCCTCCATTGGTAGTGTTACTAAATATATAAAAAGTAACACGTTTTAAATAATAGAGCAAGCTTTTTTTACTAATATTTAGATAAAAAAATGATGTAGACTTTTTACCAGCTCTTTATCAAATTCACCTTTTCGGTAAAATTACTTTCGCCAATAAAATTTTTTATATTTTTTCCTTCTATTATAAACTCCGGAGCTATTTCACTAAAGGGAACCAGAACAAATTTTCTTTCCTCTATTCCAGGGTGGGGAACAGTAAAAAAATTAGATTCTATAACCATTTCTCCGTAATATAATAAATCTATATCTATAATTCTTGGACCATATCTTTTTTCAGACCTTTTTCTTCCAAAACCATACTCAATACCTTTTAAAAACCCCATCATTTCAAACGGACTTAATTCTCTGTCGACCTGAGCCTGTAATACAATATTATAAAAAGAATCCTGGTCTTTAAAGTACATCGGCTCTGTTTCATATATAGAAGATACTTTTATTATATTAATATTGGGACTTCTGCCAATTAAATCAACAGCCTTCCTTAAATTATTCTCTCTATTTCCAATATTTGACCCAAGGGACATATAAACATCAACTTCACTGCTTTCTAATTTACCTTCTCCTCCGCTTTCTAAACTTTTTCTATCCAGTATATATTCAACCCCGACAGATTCAATGTTCTCTTTTATAGGTGGTGATGTTTTTTCTATTTTTACAGATACTTTTTCTATTAGAAATGACATTCCCATAATTCTATTAGCTATTTCTTGAGATAATGTTTCGAGGAGATTGAATCTACGGTTACTATTTATATCCTTTACAAGTTTTATTACTTCAGAATAGTTCAGGGTATTTTCTATGCTGTCACCATTTAAAAAGCTGTTTTTATTCAGCAAAATTTCAATATTAAAGCAAAAATTCTGGCCATCTTTCTTCTCGCTTTCTTTCACTCCATGATAGCCAAATAAATTAAGGTCTTTTACTATTATCCTGAACATCTTAAGATTATATTAAAATCCGTTAGTAATTCTTTTAGCAATCTTTACCGCTCTTATGGTTTCTGCTACATCGTGCACTCTTAAAATATTTACTCCATTTATAACTGAACAAATTGCCGCAGCAAGACTTCCCTCAAGTCTCTGCTCTACCGGTAAATCCAGAATATTACCGATAAAAGACTTTCTGGATGCCCCAACCATTACCGGATACCCCAGCATTTTGAACTCATTAATTTTATTCAATATTTCCAGGTTATGCTCCAGTGTTTTCCCAAATCCTATACCGGGATCTATAATTATTTTCTCCGGTTTTACCCCTGAATTTATTGCCATATTAGTTCTATCTTCAACGTAATCATAAATTTCATCTACCACATCCTCATATTCCGGATTTTTCTGCATATTTTCTGGAGTCCCTTTAATATGCATAATAACTACAGAAACATCGCCTTCGGCAATAACTTTTACCATATTAGAATCCATAGAAAAGCCGCTGATATCATTTATAATATGTGCTCCGGCAGCTATTGCTCTCCTGGCTACTTCAGACCTGTAAGTATCGGCAGATACTAAGATATCATAATTTTTACTAATATATTCTATTATAGGAATAATTCTTTCAACTTCTTCTTCAAGTCCTACAGGAAGTGAGCCGGGCCTGGTTGACATTCCACCCACATCAATTATCTGTGCTCCTTCTTTAACTATAGTTTCAGCTCTCCTGCAAGCTTTATCTTTTTCAAAATAATGTCCACCATCATAAAAAGAATCCGGTGTAACATTCAAAATACCCATCACCAGTACATCTTCATCTAAGTTAAATTCCTTCTTACCTATTATTAACTTTCCCCTTTTTTTATTTTCATCCAGCTTATCTATAAAACATTCCAGATCCTTAGATAAGGCTTTTAAACCAAATGGCTGCTGCTTGATCTTACCGATTAAACTTCTTACACTTTTAACTGTACCCTGGATAATAACATCTGCTTTGCCGCCGGTTTCCATAAGTGAATCCCTGGAAGTAACTACATCACCGCCTCTGGCAAGCATCTCCTGCTTTAATATATTTGCAGCCAATGGGTTAATGCCTCTAATTTTCAGGGATATTGGAAATATTTTATCTATCATTATGCGCGACCCGGCAGCAGTTGCTCCGATTTTTTCAAACTCTTTTAAACCTTCCTGCCTGGTTTTGATGTTTAATGCTCTTATTTTTAACTTCATATTCTATTTATTTGGCTTGATAAGTGCCATCACTTCAGCTCTTGAAGCTGCATTTTCTCTAAATAAACCTCTCACCGCAGAAGTCACTGTCATGGTATTTGACTTCTTTACTCCCCTCATACTCATACACAAATGTTCAGCTTCAACAATAACCAGGACACCTCTGGGCTTTATTTTTTTCATAATAGTATCCGCTACTATTGAAGTCAATCTTTCCTGGACTTGCGGTCTCCTGGCCACGATATCAAATACTCTCGTAAGCTTGCTGAGACCAATAATTTTCCCGGTCTTATTGGGAACATAAGCTATATGAGCTTTCCCCACAAAAGGTACCAGATGATGTTCGCATACAGAATAAAACGGAATATCCTTTACCAATATTATTTCATCATGGCTTTCATCAAACATTGGTCCGAGTTCCTCGGATGGATCTTCTCCAATCCCACTAAATATTTCCTCATACATCTCAGCAACCCTTTTTGGAGTTCCCTTGAGGCCCTCTCTGTTTATATCCTCCCCGATGCCTTTTAATATTAAAATTACTCCTTCTTCTATCATTTTTTTATCCACTGGTTAACTCCTGTTCCAAATTAATATTATAAATAATAACCATTTAAATCTGATAAAAGAACCACGTCATGATCATTATTTTAAGCAATTTCTATATAATCCACTATCTTTAACAGATAGTGCGTTTAATTCCCCTGATAATACCAAAAAGCTGGGTTGTAAAATGTTTGGTTATTTTTTAGATATTGAAATAGCTTACTTAAATAAAAGTTTATTTATTATTTATTACTTTTTACTGGTTGCTTTTACAACTTTCTTTTTTATAGTTTTTACTGTTGTGCCTTAGTATTTAAAACTTCACTTTTTTCTTCCAACTGCTCAACTCTCCTGGTTTTTTTACTTTCTACTTTTGATAATACCTTTAGTATTTCATCTCTGCCGAGAGTTTCTTTTATCATTAGTTCATTGGCCAGATCAGCTAGAGTCTTCTTATTTTCCAAAAGTATCTTTCTTGCCATCTCATAACTATCCATAATTACATCATGGACTTCTTCATCAATAGCAGAAGCTATCGCGTCACTATAATGAGGCCTTGAGGCAATTTCCTTTCCCAGGAATACTTCTTCTTCTTCACCTTTAAAAGTAATTGGACCCAATCTCTTGCTCATCCCATATTCCATAATCATTTTCCTTGTAATTTTAGTAGCCCTGTCCAGGTCATTCTGGGCACCTGAAGTTATATCGTTGAAATTCATTTCTTCGCTAACCCTACCCCCCAGAAGCTGCGTAATATTATCTATAAGCTCTTTTTTAGATTTTAAAAATCTGTCTTCCTCGGGCAGAGTAATTACATAACCCAACGCTCTCCCCCGTGAAATGATAGATATTTTATGAACAGGATCAGTATGAGGAAGAACATATGAAAGTATTGCATGACCTGACTCATGATAGGCTATTATTCTCTTTTCTTCTTCTGATATGATTCTTGATTTTTTCTCAGGTCCGGCTATAACTCTTTCTACTGCTTCTTCTATCTCAAACATGGTTATTTTTTTCTTATTATGTCTTGCTGCCAGAAGAGACGCCTCATTGAAAAGGTTGGCCAGATCTGCACCTGTAAATCCAGGGGTTTGTTTGGCTATATTTTTTAAATTAATACCTTTATCCAGGGGCTTGCCTCTGGCATGTATCTTCAATATTTCCTCTCTACCCAGTAGATCCGGTCTATCCACAACTATTTGCCTATCAAACCTTCCAGGTCTGAGCAGGGCAGGATCCAGGATATCCGGTCTGTTTGTAGCCGCAATTAATATTACAGTGCTATCAATATCAAACCCATCCATTTCTACAAGCAGTTGATTTAAAGTCTGTTCTCTTTCATCATGACCTCCACCTAATCCGGCCCCCCTGTGTCTCCCAACTGCGTCAATTTCATCCATAAATACTATGGATGGTTGATTCGCCTTAGCCTGTTTAAAGAGATCCCTGACTCTGGAAGCTCCCACACCAACAAACATCTCAACAAATTCAGAACCGCTAATGCTAAAGAATGGTACACCTGCTTCACCTGCAACCGCTCTTGCCAGAAGTGTCTTCCCGGTTCCAGGAGGCCCGTATAATAGAACACCCTTGGGAAGTTTTGCGCCCATAGCTTTAAATTTACTTGGATTTTCCAAAAATTCTTCAATTTCTCTTAATTCTTCTACAGCTTCATCTACTCCTGCCACATCTTTAAAGGTAACTCTTTTTTTACCTTTACCTACCAATCTTGCTTTACTCTTTCCAAATTGAAGCACTTTAGAGCCCCCGCCCTGAAGCTGATTCATCATAAAGAAAATTAAGCCAAACATTATAATAAAAGGTATGGCACCTACTAAAATCTGAATCCATATAGATTGTTTCTGATTATCAACCTTAAAGGGTAAATCATTATCCAGTATCAATTGCGTAACATCATAATCTCCTAAAAATGAAACTTTAAATTTAGTCCCATCTTTTAATTCACCCTCAATTATTTTATCCTCTCCTTTAATCACCATTGGTGTAGAAGTGCTTATTCTATCCTGCTTTACTGCTTCAACAAATTCATTTAAATTAAACTCTTTAATTACAGGTGAAAGAAAAAGAGGATTCCTGAAGATCAAGAACATAATAGCTATCACCAGTATTAATAATGCTATACTTTTAAATCCTCTACTACTAGGACCTTTATTATTTTTCAAATTCAAAACAACTCCTTATCAAATTAATTTTTCATCTACCTTCTTACTAGATAATAATATAATTACTGTTCATTTTCAATATACCCTATAAAAGGGAAATTCCTGTATTTCTCTTCAAAATCAAGACCATATCCTACCACAAATTTATTAGGAATATCAAATCCTTTATATTTAACCTTATTTTCTGTTTTTCTTGGAACATCTTTATCTAAAAGTGCGCAAACTTCTATATTTTTTGGATTTCTTGCCTGTAAATTCTTTACCAGATAATTTAAAGTTCTCCCGGAATCAACTATATCCTCTATAATAATTACTTCTTTATTCTCTATGCTGAATTCTAAGTCTTTGGTTATTCTTACAATTCCGGAACTTACCTTAGAATTTCCATAGCTTGAAACAGCCATAAAATCAAAAGTAACCGGTATTTTGATCTCCCTGCAAATATCAGCAATAAAAATAAAAGAACCCCTTAAAACTGAGACTAAAACAGGATCCCTATCTTTATAATCCCTGGTGATTTCCTGTCCTAATTCCCTGACTCTCCTGCGCAGCTTCTTTTCATCTATAAGTACTTTTATTTTCATATTGTCATATATTAAGACTTTTTCACCATTAATTTTTTTAAACTTATATAATCCCATTAATTACCCCAATAAAAACACAATTTTATTAAATCATATATGAATTATTTTTAAAATAACTTTAAATGCAAAACTTCTTTAGTATCTTCAGTTATTCTCACCCGGTTATCAATCCTATATTTCCCCACCCATATTATTTTTTCCCTGTCTATAAATACCGGGACCAGTTTTCTCAAATGTATTGGAATCTTGCTATTAATAAAAAAATCCTGTAGTTTTTTCTCTTTCTGCATACCAAGGGGATAAAACTTATCCCCCCTCTTCCAGATTCTTACTTTTATTGGAGGTTTAATTTTTGCATAATCCAGAAAAGCCTCGGTATTTTTAACTTCATTAAATTTTATTTTATCCTTACCTATTTTTAATAACTCTGAAGACAGTTCCAGATTAAAATCCTTTAGCTTTATTTTTGTTCCAACTTTTATCTCTTTCCCGCTCTTCTCTGTGTCTACCTTTCCATTACTTTTAAGAAACTGCTTGAACTCATCTGGCAGAAGCCTGATATAATCAACATTCACAAAATAAATATAGCTGCCTATTTTAAAAACCCTTATTTTCTCTTCTGGCTGGATGACCTTGCTTTCCCCTCCCGAAGTACAGATCCCTAAAATATCATCTATATTATTAAAGCTTATATTTTCTAGAGTACCATTTATCATCTCTATTGCTGCTAGTACAATTCTTCTCTGCACAGCCCTGGCTTCTCCTTTAATTTTCAATACAGGGATTTTAATCAAGGCAGCATATTTACCGGTTTCACTTCTTTTTATAGAAGCTATCTCAGCCAGTTTAACTACCGAGTACTCTCTTAAAAATTCATCTTCATCCTTCAATATATTTATGGATCTCAATACATTAGATTTGAAAGATTCCAGGAAATGTTTACTTATAAACGGAATGAGAATATTCCTTACCCTGTTTCTTAAATATATATTCTCAATATTGGTCCTGTCCACACAATAAGATATTTTCTTATTATCTAAATAAGTAATAATATCTTTTCTGAAGATATCAATAAGTGGCCTTATAAATTTCCTGCTGACAGGTTTTATACCGGAAAGACCCCTTGCACCCGCACCCCTCACAAGGTGCATAAGAAAAGTTTCTATATTATCATCGGCATTATGACCGGTAGCAATCTTTCCTATATTGTTTTCTTTAGAAATTTCCAGCAATTTTTCCATTCTTAGTTTTCTTGCTCCTTCCTGGAAAGAAAGCTTATTTTCCCTGCACCATTTCTGTACATCTATTTTTTGCCTGAATAATTCAATATCCAATTCTCTGCATAATTTTTCTACAAACAAGGCATCCTTTTCAGACTCCCCATTTCTTGTCATATGGTCCAGACAGAAGCCGAAAAGAGTTAAATTTAAAACTGGCCGCATTAGGTAAAGTAAGTGTGTTAAAAACGTAGAATCAGATCCACCTGAGATAGAAATTAATATCCTATCCCCGCTTTTTATCATACTAGAGGACTCTATAGTTTTTAAAGCTTTGATTATAATTTTATCTCTGGCAAACTTGCAGCTATATATTTCTTTCATTTCAGAGCTCATACTACTGGTTAAGAATTAATTACTTTCAACTACAAAATTTATTCTTCTAATGTCATTTGCTTTACCGATTCTTTCGTCAATATCAATCACAACTGCATTAACCATGTAATCATCTTCTGCCACCGTAAATTTCTGCGGCATTATCTTTAAAAATCTTTCAATTATATTTTCTTTCTTTACTCCGATAACTGAATCCCTTGGCCCTACCATACCCACATCGGTGATGTACGCGGTTCCGCCAGGGAGTATCCTCTCATCAGCTGTTTGAACATGTGTGTGAGTACCCACCAGTGCACTCACTCTACCATCAAGATACCATCCCATGGCAACTTTCTCAGAAGTAACCTCGGCATGAAAATCCACCACTATTATCGGAGTCTCTTTTTTTAGATATTCCAGAATTTTATCAATGCATCTAAACGGACAGTCCAGATATTCTATGAAGACTCTTCCGCAAATATTTATTACAGCGATTTTATTATTTCTTTTATCGGACATAATATAATACCCTCTTCCGGGGGTCCCGGGGGGATAATTTGCGGGTTTTAGTAGCCGGGGCTGCTGAACGATATAATCATATATTTCTTTCTTCTTGTAAATGTGATTTCCTGATGTCACAACATCTATTCCCATTTCAAGTAATGTTTTGCAAATTTCCGGAGTAATTCCTATTCCTCCTGCTACATTTTCCCCATTGGCAATAACTATATCTGCCTCATTTTCCTTTATAATTTTCGGCAGTTCCTTTTTTAAGATTTCTCTTCCCGGCTTTCCAAAAACATCTCCTAAAAATAATACTTTCAACTTGTACCTTTCTAGCTTTAATTTTTATAAATTCCAGAATACTATTTTCCAGTCTCCATCTTCCTCTTTTATAAGAGATACTTCAATATCTTTAAATACCTTTTCTTCTCCGTCATAAAAATCGGTCAAATCCATTCCCACCACAGCTATATTGTCTTTAATTTCACGCCAATTAAACTTTATAGAGACAATATCTGTAACATCTTTAAATTCATCAGAAAAATCTTCTAAGCTTTTTTGGGATTTATCTTTATTGCTTATATACCCATATGCCCTCTCATAGTCTTTATCTATAAGCAAATCAAAAAATACATCTACAATTTCAACCACTTCATTCATTTCAGCTTCATCTGAAAATTTCTCTTTAAAGAAGCTTTTTATATTAGAAGAGAGAGTACACGCAGAAAAATTAATGCATAAAAAAAGGATTAAAACCAGTAAAAAGCTCCTGACCAGTAAAGTTATGCATTTATGATTTTTAAAAGAAATATTTTTCATTCTATAATTAATTACAAAATATGTTTTAAAAACATATGTAAATTATAATTTAAAATCAATATTAATAAAAATATCCCACAAAATAAAAAGATCTGTCTTATCACCAGTTGAAAAACATTGAAGAAATAGCAGACCGCAGGATTTATGGTATAGTTAATCTTAAAATTTGGTAGCGGGGATAGGATTTGAACCTATGACCTTCGGGTTATGAGCCCGACGAGCTACCATGCTGCTCCACCCCGCGTTGTTTTAGAAAATTTGCAATTAACTTTCTTACCGCAGAAACCTATTATAATGATTTTTCATTTTTTTTCAAACAGTATCACTCATCATTAATTTTTATCTAATAAAAACCTCGTAAGACCGGAAAAGATGAAAATTTAAATATCCATTAAAAAAGATGACTTATAGAGTAATAATTAAAAAAACCCGGTAATATATTTAATATAAATTCCAATATTGGAAATAGTAAGAGCAATTAGTGTAGCCGGTATTGAAAGTTTCATCCAATTTACCCACCCGATTGATTGACCTCTTTTTTCCATCGTAGTATATGCTACCACATTTGCCGAAGCTCCTATGGGAAGAAAATTACCTCCCATATCCGCACCCAGTGAGGTTGCCCAGACCATTATTGACAGTGCCGGAACCCCCGCAAACTTTACAATGTTTTCCAGGATATATGCCATAGAAAGTGAAAAGGGCACATTATCAATAAATCCACTGGCAATACCGGAACCCCAGACAAGTGCGCTTAAAAGTCCCATATGATTACCTTCAAAATGACCTGTAATATAGCCTGCAATTGTCTTTACAACCCCGGTATGCTCCAGTCCGCCTACCAATATAAATAGTCCCATAAAAAATAATATCACTTCATAGTTGACTTTTAATAGAATTTTTTCTGACCTCTTACCCAGAATAATCAGCGCAATAAAAGCAGGTATCATAGCAGCAAGAGGGACTGTAAGTGGAATGTGAAGATATTCTCTTATATAATTGTGCGTAATTAAAAAGAAAATTGCTGTTCCAAATGCGGCCAATGCAACTTTAAGCTGTTTCTTATCTTCTATTGCTTCGGCTGGATCCATTTCTTCAAATTCTTTCTTCGGTATCTTTTCAGATGAAGTAATTGATTTCCGGCTTACCAAATAACAATATAGTAAAGTAACCGCTCCAGCCAGTATGGAAATGGGGGCATTATGAATTACAAAATCATTAAAATAATAACCAAGTTTTAAACCCAGAATTACGTTAGGTGGATCACCAACCATAGTTGCAGATCCACCAATATTGGCCAGGATTACCTCTGTGATTATTAAAGGAGTTGCATTCATTTTCAGTAATTTGCATAGTTCATAGGTTAGAGTAGCAAAAAATAGCATTACAGTAACGCTATCCATAAAAGCTGAAAGTAGCGCTGCTATTATGGGGAAAAAAATGAACATCTTCCCAGGGGAATATTTCAACCATCTTGCAATTATAAGAGCTATAAAAGTAAAAAAACCTGCATCTGATAAAGCTGCAACTATAATAAACATACCAAACAGGAGCCCTATAGTTTCCCAGCTGATAAATCCTATAGCCTCATTTATATCAAAAATATTAAATAAAACCAGTAGTAAAGCACCAGTAAATGCAACTACAGCCCTGTTTATTTTTTCTGTAGCAATACCTGCATATGTTAGTATAAAAATTACTATTGCGATTAAAGCTGAATTCAATTTCTTTCCCGCATATTCTTACTTTTAAATAAAAATTAGTAAAATCCTACCACCGAAAATTTAAAAAACAAATATTACTAGAAAGCATTATAAAATACTACATGTTTTCTTATAAGGTTAAGTTTTTTGAATTATTGTTTTTAGTGTTTTATATTTACCTACGTTTCTATGATCAAAATACGGTCTCTCTGATTATGATCCTTCTCTACTATTATTGCCTTTGGGCTGATGATATCTTCTGACATTTCTTTTAAGGGGATGCTTACTTTAGGATCAATTTCAAATAAAATATAGCATAAGTCAGAGGACAGGTAAGACTTGATTTTGGAAAGAATTTTTTCATATACCTCCAGCCCGGTCTTACCTGCCAGAAGAGCAGATTTTGGTTCATACTCTTTTACTTCCCGGGGTAGATTATTGTAATCTTCTTCAGAAATATAAGGAGGATTTGAAATTATAAGGTTAATTTTTTTTTCATACTGTTTAAAAAAATCAGAATCCTTCTCCGGTACCAGGTCGCATTCGATAAATTTTATGTTCTCAAGTTTGCTGCTATCAAGAATACTTTTAGCATTTTTTTCTGCTATCTCCAGTACATCAGTATTGTTTTCAGTTGCTATTATCTGCCAGGAGGAGTCAGATATTTTTAATTCTTTGCCAATCTCATAAGCAATGCTTATAGCAATAGCGCCACTTCCAGTACCAATCTCTAAAATATTGATTTTCCCCCGGTCTAAATTGCCCTTTAAAAGTTGAAATACCCTCTCCACTATAAGTTCGGTTTCAGGCCTTGGTATAAGTACGCCACTGTCTACATATAATTTTATTTTTCTAAAATATGCTTCTTTTAAAATATATTGGATAGGAACATGTTCAAGTCTTTTAAGGATATATTTCTTGTATATTCCCAGTTCTTGCTGGTTTAAGATGCGGTTATAATTTAAATATAAGTTGATTCTGTTTAGATTAAGGGCTGAACTAAGCAATAATTCTGCAGATAACCTGGGCTGGGGAATATTTTTGTTTTTAAAATAATTTATAGCCCAGTCTAAAATACTTTTTACATTCCAGGTTTGCAAATAAACTAAGCTCCTATCTTTTCTATTTTCTTTTCATTATCTGCACTTTTTAATGGATCTATTAACCGATCGAGATCACCTTCCAGGATTTCATCAAGTTTGTATAAAGTCAAATTTATCCTGTGGTCAGTCACTCTGCCCTGCGGATAATTATAGGTTCTTATTCTTTCGCTTCTGTCCCCGGTCCCGATCTGCATTCTTCTTCTTTCTGTTTGCTCGCTCATCTGCTTCTGTTCCTCTGCTTCTTTAAGCCTGGCTCTTAGAATTTTTAAAGCCCTTTCCTTATTCTGTAACTGTGATTTTTCATCCTGACAGGTTACTACCATACCGGTAGGAACATGGGTTGCCCTTACTGCTGAATCTGTAGTATTTACAGACTGCCCTCCGGGTCCACTTGAGCGGAAAACATCTATTCTTAAATCAGATGGGTCTATTTCAACATCCACTTCCTCAGCTTCAGGAAGTACAGCGACTGTGGCAGTAGAGGTATGGATTCTTCCCTGAGATTCAGTAGTGGGAACTCTCTGAACCCTGTGTACTCCGGATTCATACTTCATCGTTCCGTAGGCTCCCTCCCCACCAATCTCAAATATGATTTCTTTAAATCCACCGATACTCAGACCGCTGGAACTGAGCACAGAATATTTCCATTTCCTGCTTTCTGCATATATTGTATATAACCTATAAAGAACCTCTGCAAACAATGCTGCCTCATCTCCCCCGGCACCGGCTCTTATTTCAACTATAACATTTTTCTTATCATTAGGGTCTTTTGGAGTTAGAAGTAACTTTATTTTTTTCTCAAGCTTTTGCTTTTTGTCATTATTTTCCTTAAGTTCGTCCTTAAGAAAACTTTTCATTTCCTCTTCCTTTTCTATCTTTAGCATCTCTTCTGCCTCTTTAACAGAAGAAAGAACTTCCCTGTATTTTCTGGCAATAGTTACAATCTCTTCAATTTCAGCTATTCTCTTCCCGTATTCCTTTAATTTTTCAGGATTGGAAGAGACATCCGGACTTGAGAGCTTTTCCGCTAGTTTTATATAATTATCTTCATATAATTTTAATTTATCCAATAATGCTGTCATATTTAACCTGCCTTCAGCGCTTTCTCTGCTTCAATAACCTTTTTAAAAGAACTTATAGCTACCTCTATCTGGTCATTATCGGGTTCTTTGGTGGTAATCTTTTGGAGTAAAAGACCCGGGTAAAAAAGTATATTTACCACTTTATATTTGCTGAACTTACCCGCAAGCCTTATAAGCTCGTATGAAATACCTGCAATTACCGGTATTAGAAGTATCCTCGAGATAATCCGCCAAATCATCAGTTGCTTTCCCAGAAGGGCAAAAATCAATATAGCTACTATCATCACAATAAGCAAAAAGCTGGTCCCACATCTTACATGCATAGTACTATATTTCCTGACAATTTCAGGTTTTAACTCTTCATCATTTTCATAAGCCTGAATGGTTTTATGCTCTGCTCCATGATATTGCCATATTCTTTTTATATCCTTTACCTGAGAGACCAATAATATATATATCAGAAAAAATCCAATTCTAATCAATCCTTCAAGAAGATTGTAAACTATAGCATTTGGGAAAAATTCAGAAAAACTTCTGCCGATAATTGTGGGGAGTATAAAAAAAACACCTACTGCAAATACTACCGCGATTATTACAGATATTGTCATTTCCCTTTTGGAGAATTTTATCTCTTCTCCCGTGGATTCATTGATAGAATAGCTTAAAGCTTTAAAACCTAATGTCATACTTTCAATAAGTGCAATTATTCCCCGTATAAATATAAAACCCAGTACTTTATTTTTATTGGTTAAGGAAACATCATTAAAAAGTTTTGTATATATGGTCCTATCAGGCTTTCTTACCGCCAGAGCCCAGAAGTGCTTGCTTCGCATCATAACACCTTCAATAACTGCCTGACCTCCTACCTGATACCTTTCATTAGCCTCAGGCATAAAAATCACTCGCTTTAGGAGGATTTTCGCACTTAAATTTGCCTTCCGGACAGGAACCTCTCAGACAATTTGGACCAGCTTCTTCAAAAACTACCGGAGCAACCTTTCTGACCAGTTTCAGCATCTCTTTTGCCAGTTCCCTGATCTCCCATTGCGCCCTGTTGCAGCATCTTACTGTGAAAAAATGTAAAAGCTCCCTGCCATCCATAGTTACAATTATTTTTGTTTCTGATGCGTTGGGTAAAATATACCTTGCGTCTTCAGCTTCAACCCCGCTATCCAGCAACTCTTTATAGAGGTTGTGTATATTTGAAATCAAACTATCAAACTTTTTTTTGGAATCTTTATCCTTTTCTATAGAAGGTGGGGTAACATATTCAAAATTATCCTTAAATTTCACATACCTTTGAGACTGCTGATTATATGAAGCAATTCTGTGCCTTACCAGCTGGTGGGTTAAAGCCCTTGATACACCTTCTATAGCAAATGTAAAATTTATATGTTCTGTAGTACTATGATGACCGCTTTTTATTACAAATCTGACTAATTTTTCGACATCTTCATCACCAAGTTTATCCATAAGCTCATCTACGCCAACAGGTGAGTAACACAGCCTGGCAGCTACTGCTACCATTTTTTCTGGTTCCCGGGTGTATTTAATTAAATTTACTTTCATTTAAGTGCCCTTCTTTATTTTTTGGATTTTACAAGTCTCTTTTTAAATCTTTCCACCCTTCCGCCAGAATCAACAAGCTTTTGCCTGCCAGTATAAAAAGGATGACAATTTGAGCATATCTCAACTTTTATCTCTTTTTTAGTTGATCTGGTTTTAAAAGTATTGCCGCAAGAACATGTAACCGTGCAATCAAAATATTCCGGATGTATTCCTTTTTTCATATTCTTAGATCCTTACTTCCTTCCTTACTTCCTTACTAATATTTACTTATTATTCTACATCTTAATTATTTCAAATTCTAAATACTAACATAAATATTACCAGCCGTAAATATAACCAGTCAAAAATGGGCAAAAAATAAAGTGCTAAAAAAAATATTATAAAAATCTATATTTAATGTGTAATTAGATTTTTATTGATTTAGAAATGTTATATGCTATAACTTTCTTTCTTTATCAAAACTGGCTTTGATGGCTTTAAGAAAATCATCGTTGGACTTTGTATTCCTAATGTAGTCTATTAACTGCTCCAATGCTACTTCAGGCTCTTTTTCATAGATTAATCTTCTGAGTTTCCATACCGTAGCTGCTTCTTCTTTTTCCATAAGTAATTCTTCTTTTCTGGTCCCAGATCTGGTTATATCAATTGCAGGGAAAATTCTCTTATCTGCCAGATGCCTGTCAAGGTTAATTTCCATATTACCGGTACCCTTAAATTCCTCAAATATAACATCGTCCATTCTGCTTCCGGTTTCAATTAATGCAGTAGCAAGTATGGTAAGACTTCCACCACCTTCAATATTCCTGGCTGCACCAAAGAATCTTTTTGGTGGGAATAAGGCAGAAGAATCCACTCCACCGGATAAAACTCTGCCGCTGGCAGGGATTGACAGATTATATGCTCTGGCAAGGCGGGTTATACTGTCCAGAAGTATTAGAACATCTTTACCATGTTCAACCAGTCTTTTTGCCCGCTGAAGCACCAGCTCTGCAACCTGGATATGACTATCTGATGGTTGGTCGAATGTTGAGCTTATTACTTCTCCCTTTACGGATCTTTCCATATCAGTTACTTCTTCAGGCCTTTCATCAATCAATAAAACTATAATATACACTTTAGGATTATTAGTAGAAATACTATTTGCGAGATCTTTTAGTATAGTTGTTTTACCCGCTTTTGGGGGAGATACAATAAGACCTCTTTGACCCTTTCCTATGGGAGCAATCAAGTCTATTATTCTTGGAGTAATATTATCTGACTGGTTTGTTTCTAATTTTAACCGCTCCATAGGATATACAGGAGTTAATTTTTCAAATGGTATCCTGCTGCGTATAAATTCCGGATCTTCTCCATTTACTTTTTCTATTCTAAGCAGTGCATTGTACTTTTCACTTTCTTTTGGCGGCCGCACCTGACCATATACTTCATCTCCCTGCCTTAAGCGAAACCTTCTTATCTGAGATTGAGAAACATATATATCATGCGAACCAGGCAGGTATCCAGACGTCCTCAGGAAACCATAGCCATCAGCTAATATATCAAGTATCCCTTTCATTCTTTCCTTATATAACTCAAATTCTGGCTTTTTTGCGGCTTCCATTTTTTTCTTTTCTTTTTCTTCTGTTACTCCTGCTTCCGCAATAGTTTCTTTTTCGGCTTCCTCTTTTTCTTTCTCTTTAACTTCAACATCTTCTTTAGCTATAGCTCTGTCTCTCAATAAAGATTCCATACCGTCATCAGATACTTCTTCCAATATCTTTTCTACCAGTTCATCTTTCTTTAACTTAGAAATTCCCTGAATATTTAATTGCCTGGCAATAATTCTCAGGTCAGCTAAAACTTTCCCATCGAGAAATCCCCTACTTAATTCTTTCAATTCAGTCATTAATAGATACTCCTTTCATGCTTGGGCTCTTTTTATTCAAATTTTCACCTCTTATGATAATTTCCTTTTATGGTCTATTTAAAACTCTTAAATGGCTTAAATAACAATGGATTATGTTTAAAAGTTGTTATTTTAAAGTTTCTGGAATTAATTGTTAATCTCTTATAACTTTTAAATATATTTTAAAAAGGATTTTAATTATTCGCTTAGGCCAATAGACTGCTTTAAAAAAATATATACATTCTTATAAACCAATATTTTTAGAAATTTAAGACATGATTATTTTGAAGAAACCCCTATTACAAATGTAATTATTAATACAAAATGAAATTTTCCTTTATAATATATAGACTAATTAAAAAAAAATCAAGTAGAAATTTTTCGTTACGAAATTTTTATTATTCAAGTCAGTTCAATGGTTCTAACCAAAATTATTATTTTTGAAAAAGATTTTTTTAAAGAAGGGGAGGGATTTTAAAATTAAAATCCCTCCAAAAATAGAATGCGGACTTCACTAAACTTTTGGTAGCTTACTTAAAGCTTCATCTATCTTTTCTTTAGGATACTCATAATCTTTTAGTTTACCTGAAAGATATTCATCATAAGCAGCCATATCAACATGTCCATGTCCACTATGAGCTATAAGAATGGTTTTTGCTTCTCCTGACTCCTTACACTTTAAAGCTTCATCAATGGCTACCTTGATACAATGATTTGTCTCCGGAGCACTGATAATACCCTCGGTACGAGCAAAGGTTACTCCTGCCTTAAAAGTAGCAATCTGATGTTCAGCTCTCGCTTCAACAAGACCGAGCTCACTAAGGTGACAGATAATTGGCGCCATTCCATGATACCGAAGGCCTCCAGCATGAATCGGAGCAGGGATAAAATCATGTCCCAGGGTATACATCTTAATAATTGGTGCAAGTTTTGCCGTATCACCATAATCATAGGCGTACGGCCCTTTGGTCATGGTGGGAGCTGCTGTTGGTTCCACATTGATTATACGTAAATCTGGTTTTGTACCGTCTATTTTATCCTTTATAAAAGGCAGAAAAAGGCCTGCAAAGTTTGATCCGCCGCCAACACAGCCTACAATAATATCCGGATAAGCATCTGCCTTTCCCATTAACTTCTTTGCCTCCAACCCATTTACGGTTTGATGCAAAAGAACATGATTAAGCACACTACCAAGAGAATAATGAGTGTCATCACGGGACATAGCATCCTCTACAGCCTCGCTAATAGCCAACCCCAGACTGCCAGGACAGTTGGGGTCTCTAGCCAACATATCTCGTCCCACCTTGGTATCCTTACTGGGGCTGGGCACACACTCAGCTCCCCAGGTTTCCATCATTATTCGACGATAGGGCTTCTGCTTGTAACTAATAGCTACCATATAGACTTTAATTTTAACACCAAAGCATGCACCTGCAAAGGATAGGGCACTTCCCCATTGGCCAGCTCCAGTCTCGGTAGTCATACGATTGATACCTTCTTTCTTATTATAATAAGCCTGAGCTACAGCAGTATTAGGTTTGTGACTTCCAGGAGGACTTGACCCCTCATATTTGTAGAAAATCTTAGCCGGTGTATCCAGGGCCTTCTCCAATCTGTGTGCCCGAAACAAGGTAGTAGGCCTCCATAATCTATAAATATCTCTTACCTCCTCAGGAATATCAATCCAGCGCTCAGTACTTACCTCCTGCTTTATCAGCTCCATGGGAAATAGTGGAGCCAGTTCATCAGGAGTTAGAGGTTTCCCTGTGGCTGGATGCAAAGGTGGTGGAAGAGGCTTGGGCAAATCTGCCTGGATATTATACCATTGATTTGGTATCTCATCCTCATCCAGTACAAACTTCGTTCTTTTATCCATTTTATTCTCCTTTCTTTTTTTATAAAAATAAAAAAACCCAGAAATTAAAAATAAAAACTAAAGAATTGATGACTGGCGATTGGTTACCTGTTCTTTATAATTATAGGGCTTCTTACTTCTTTTTCTAAAGCCATTTTACCAAGCAATGTTTTACTTTCTGCAAAATCACTTACTATGCTTTTTAAATCCAGCCTTAGAAGAGGAAAAAGAGGATCATTTTTCTTTAAATAAAATCCATTTTTTATGAGAAATTTAAATGGAATGAGCGGGCTATTCTCATATTCCTCTTCATCTATGTCATCATTTAATCTCTTGCTAATAGACTCTATTGATTTTACCTTCTCTTTTATCAAATCCTTTTCAATCTCAACAAGCAGCCTTTTTGCCACACTCATACCTCTATATTCAGAAATTACATAAATACAGCCTAAAAAAATACTCTCAAAATCAGGAGGAAAAACATTAAAATTTCTGAGCCTGGGAAAAAGACAGTAATTTCCCGCTAAAATAATTCCGACACACTTCCCGCCGATAAAAGCAGCTTTGATTCTCCCTCCGTGTTCTTTAAACGAAATAATTTTTTTTCTTTTGCTTTTCCTGGCGCTTCCTTCAAACAGCTTACCCTTGAGCAAACCACTTAACTCACGGATGCTTTGAACTTTAGATAATTCTTTTAAAAAATTGGTCTTTTCATAATCAAACCAATAGCTGCATTCAATACATTTAAATTCTATTTTCCCCAGTTGTTCGCAAGAAAGATCCTTTATTATTAAATTCAGATCCATAATTAAAGAAGAAAAAATATAAAATCTTATACTGTGATAATTATAGCACTATAAAGAATTGTTTAAACTTTTAAAAACTTTTTTGAACTTTTAGAGTTTTTAATATATATTACTTATTTACAAACAATAAGAGCATTAAAACGCTGGCAGGTCTGATTTTTTATGAGTAAAAAAATTACATTTGATTACTGGGAACACTTATATTCAAATAGAACTGAAAATATGTTCTCTTCTGAGATAAGGGATTTGCTTTCACTTTCTGCAAGACCGGATATCATCTCTTTTGCCGGTGGACTGCCTGAAGTGAGAGCTCTAAATTTTCAAAAATTAGAGAGATACATTAAAAGAATCCTAAAAGCAGATGGGGATATAAGTCTGCAATATGGCGGTTCTGATGGTTATTATCCGCTTAGAACTAAATTAATAGAAGTAATGAAATTGGAGGGTCTGGATGTAGTAGAAGAAGATATAATCACCACCACAGGCGGACAGCAAGCCCTTGATCTTTTAGCTAAAGTTTTTATCAACCCTGGTGATACTATTATTGTAGAGTCACCTGCTTATGCCGGCGCACTAAACTCATTTAGCTCTTATGAAGCAAAAATAATTGAAATACCTGTAGATGATAATGGGATTGATATTTCCAGTTTAGAGGAAAGATTAAAAGAACAGGCAAAGAAAAAAGTTCAGGTAAAATTCATATATTTAGTACCCAATTTTTCTAACCCTTCCGGAAGAACCTTAAGTCTTCAGCGCAGAAAAAAGATACTGGAACTTGCAAAAAAATACAGAACTATAATACTGGAAGATAATCCTTATGGAATGCTTAGATATGAAGGCAAGCCTCTCCCTACCATAAAGGAACTTGATACCAAAGGTGACAACCAGAATGTTATTTACCTGAGCACACTTTCAAAACTTTTTGCTCCCGGCTTTAGAATAGGATGGATTGTGGCTCCGCATCCCATACTGGAGAAAATAATCCTGGGTATCCAGTCCACAATTCTTTGTGTGAGCACTTTTACACAGAGAATTGCCTATGAATATTTCTCAGATCCGTCATGGTATGAAAATATAGAGCAGTTCATAAGCATATATTCCAAGAGAAGAGATATTATGATAAAAACTTTAGAAGATAATTTTCCTCAAGGCGCCAGCTGGTCAAAACCTAAAGGAGGTTTTTTCATATGGTTAAAACTTCCTGACTATCTGAATACCAAAGAAATTCTGGCTGATGCTGTAAGAAATAAAGTGGCTTATGTTCCGGGCAGCGGTTTTTATGCAGATGACAGAGGGCTAAATGAAGCAAGACTTGCCTTTTGCACGGAAAATACCGAAAGAATAGAAAAAGGTATTAAAATTTTATCCAGGATAGTAAAAGAGAAAATTAAATTATACAAAAGTTTTAAATAAAAATATCAATTTAATAAAAGAGTGATAAAAATGAAAAAAAATATTGCTGTACTTATGGGAGGAAGATCTCTTGAAAGAGAAATTTCCATAAAAAGCGGACAGAGAGTTTCAAATGCACTTAAGAAACTGGGCCATAATGTCATAAAGTTAGATATAGACGAATCTATAGTAGATAACTTGAATTCAGAAAAAATAGACCTTGCCTATATTGCGCTTCACGGAAAAGACGGGGAAGACGGTACTATTCAGGAAATTTTAGAAGTGCTGAATATTCCTTATACCGGTCCGGGTGTTTATCCTAATGTTTTAAGTTTCGATAAAATAATTTCAAAACAGATATTTATAAGTCTTGGCATACCCACACCGCCCTTTTACTTTTTAAATGCAAGTTCATTCAGGGAATTAGGTTCATCAAAGCTGCTGCCTTTCATAGTGAAAAAAATAGGTCTGCCGCTTGTGGTAAAACCATCTGCGCAGGGGTCCGCACTAGGAATAAAACTGGTAAATAATGCAGAGGATTTGCCCGATGCTATAATTTCCGCTCTGGGTTATAGTAAAAAAGTAATACTGGAAAAACTTATTGACGGGATAGAACTCGCAGTAAGCATCATTGGAAAAGAAAAACCAAAGGCACTCCCAATCGTAGAAATAGTACCAAAAAAGAAATTTTTTGATTTTGAATCAAGGTCTAAGATTGGAGAAACAGATTACTTTGTTCCAGCCAGAATCTCCTCTTCTTTAAATGAAAAAGTGGAAGAGGTAGCCATTGCAGTTCATAATTCTCTTAAATGCACAAAACTATCCAGGGTTGATATCATGCTGGATAAAAAAGAGAAAATTCCTTACGTCCTGGAACTGAACACTTCTCCCGGCATGACGGACACGAGCCTTCTTCCAATGGCGGCAGAAGAAGCGGGTATATCTTTCGAGGAGCTGGTAGATAAGATTATAAAGATGTCTTTAAGTGACTGATTAACTAAACCTCTGATCTCATTAATGCCAGGACAGATGAAAAGATGATATGAAGCAGCTAAGCTGCTCTTTAACTTTGATGTAGTGATAAAGATAAATATTTTGACAGAAATAATCTGCTTTGTTAGTATTTTTCGTTGTATCCAGTAACCAGCATCTTTTTCAGGCGTGTGTCCCTGTAGCTCAGATGGATAGAGCACAGGATTCCTAATCCTGTTGTCGGCAGTTCGAATCTGCCCAGGGACACCATAATACTTATACCAACTTATTTAGTAATAAATTATTTATGGTTCAAATCCTCTCTCCCCAACCAGCTTTTTTAATAAATTATAAATTATTAATATATTATTTTAGTATAAATTTAAGTAAATTTTTTTTATTGACAGTTAAATAATATCCAGTATAATTATTATTAACAGAT